>ERZ1023203.13-NODE-13-length-130978-cov-12.750831_pt1 | contig 130978 bp, 142 predicted proteins | sample MGYA00380444_ERZ1023203 | MGnify/ENA primary metagenome ERZ1023203 (study PRJEB33173, sample SAMEA4830386) | metagenome | study: EMG produced TPA metagenomics assembly of the PRJEB25223 data set... | reverse complement strand
CTATCGGCTGTTAACCGATCGGTCGTAGGTTCGAGTCCTACCTGTGGAGCCATGGCTCCTTGGTCAAGCGGTTAAGACACCGCCCTTTCACGGCGGTAACACGGGTTCGAGTCCCGTAGGAGTCATACAAACAGAAGTGAAATATCGCTTCTGTTTTTTTATTTATCATATTATGAAGGAGAGTTGTCCGAGTTGGCCGAAGGAGCACGCCTGGAAAGTGTGTAGGCGCCACAAGCGTCTCGAGGGTTCGAATCCCTCACTCTCCGTAAATAACAGTTTATAAACGTTGATATATCAATGTTTTTCATTAGCAAGTGTCAAATATGTGTCAAGAGAATATTTCTCTGACACGTTGGCCTTGCTCTTTTTTATGTTCTTCTAATAAATGTGAATACGTGTTTAATGTTTGTGATATGGTAGCGTGACCTAAACGTTTGCTTATATACTCGATTGGTATTCTTTTAGATAGCAAGTAAGATGTGTGCGTGTGTCTGAGTGAATAGGGGGTTATATTATTATCATTTAATCCTATCGCTTCTTTTGCTTTTCTGAATGCTTTGCTTACTGATGTATGACTAACCGAGAATAACTTGCCATCAATTCTTCGTGGTATCCTAGCTAGTTTGGAATTGATGTGAATGATATCTTTTGAATTGACTTCTACATCACGTTTTGAATTCTTTGTTTTCGTTCCTGGCAAATGAACTATGCCGTTTGCTTTGTTTAGATCTTTGTAAGTCATATTAATAACATCACTATATCTTGCACCAGTAATGCCTAATAAATATAGAATAATATAGCTTTCCTCGTCTCTTTTCTTGAAATAATCTAACAAGTTTAAATAGTCTTTTATTGTTATATACTTAAACTTCTCATCTTTAGCTTTTTCGGTACCTTTGATATTTACATTATAAGTCGGGTCCTTTTTCAAATATCCATCATATAGAGCATCTCTAATACATCTAGCTAGACAGCCGTTCACTTTTCTTACTGTTTCATCAGTGTGACCTTGTGCGTACTGATTTAAAAACTTTTGATACTCACTCCGTGTTATATTTTTAACTAACATATTTTCTCCGAAATACTCACTGAATAACTTAATCGCTCGTTCGTACCAATAAAATTGTTTACTAGATAACTGTTCCTTATTTTTAATTTTTAGCCAATCGTTATAGTAAGCAATGAACTTTTTATTTTCTTCAATGTTATTTCCATCTTGTAAATCTCTAATTAATTGTTGAGCTGCATTAGTAGCCTGTGCTTTTGTTTTGAATCCAGATTTACGTTTTTTACCGGATTTAAAAAATGGATGTTTAACATCGTATTGCCATGAAGTAGAATTTTTATTTTTACGTTTAGTTATTGTAAATGATGCCATTTTCTTTCAATCCTCCTCAAAAAAGGTAAAAAAATAATAAGGGTAGGTGGACTACCCTTGAATATAAAACAATTGTATTTCATGTTATAATTCATAAAAAAGTAGGTGTTAATATGTCTCCTAAAGTAAAAGTTAGAAAAAAACCGGTTATTGTTAATGCAGAAAAAGCTAAAGAAACACAATTTATCGACACATTAGAAGGTTGTATGAAAGCTGAAAAGGGCGATTGGATTATAACTGGAGTAAATGGTGAAAAATATCCTGTAAAACCTGATATTTTTGAAAAAACTTATGAAGTACTTCCCGATTAAATATCGAGAAGTGCTTTTTTTATAGATTCATAAGTAAAAGAATACGCCCATTTAACTTGCTTGTTATAAAGACGCGTTGGTGTATGATAAAATTTATCTATTTTAACAGCGACAATGGGTTTATTTAATTCTTTTGCAGTATCTACTTCCCAATTAACCCAATCTGAAGTATGAGTATTTTCTCCTATAATACAAATAACTTTATTAGATTCTTTAATTTTTGCTTTAATTCTTCTCTTAATATAAATAGCATCGGTAGAGTTAATGCTTATACCTATACTGGAATCTTCAAATTTTAATTCGAAAAAATTTTTGTTTGGATTTTCTGACCATGCAACGAGTAAATTTTTATATCTATTTCCTTCGTCATCTGCTCTATAACTTACAAATAATTTTCCTAACATTTTTCTTCCTCCTTAATATCCTGTCTCATTGTTTGCCAATTAATATTCTCGTTAGAGATAATTGATTCAACGCGTGAAACTAATAGTTTTAAAGGTTCTTTCTCATTGTCATAAGGTTCAACATTATTTAAATATAAGTACTTTTCATGCTTTAATACTTCGCATGTAGTTCTATATTGAATATAGTTTTCGTGAAATTTCTTTATACTACTAATAGACTGAGATATTACAATGAGTAAACCTAGTATTGATGTAGCAATAGTAAAAATTATAGAATTAAACACTAATGAAAAAGGTGTTATTGCTGGGATTAATGCACCGGCGATAATTTGTATATATTTATTTAAATTGTATTGCTTTTGGCAAGACATACTTTTGTTATCATACCAATTTATTTGATCCTCTAATCTATCACGAAGATAGTTTTCCAACCCTCAACCTCCTTTATTTATATCAACCCACCACTAGAACGGGGTTAATCATAGAATTATATTCTTTCTAATATCTTCCAATTATCATTATTAGCCAGTAAGAATAAGTGCCACTAAAAATACAATTATCAAACTTCATGTGTTTCTTTCATAAATAACAACTCCTTTGGAGTTACTTTCTTTTTTTATCAATTTCACGGGCGTATTTTTGTAATTTTCTGCGTGTTTTCATGATACTTTCCTTTTTAGGACGTGACTTCCTAAAAACATTACCTCTGTTAGTTCTCACGGTATAAAAAATTTTTCTCAGTTTAACTTGATAATTAATTATTTTCATTATATTTCTCCTTTATAAATTTATATTAAAGCGTCGCTAGCACGGTGTTAATCAACTCTATGCAATTTGTATACTTTCAACGGCTCAAACGTAATAGAGTAATCGCCGTAGTGAAAAAAGGGAGGTAGGCTACTCTATTACTTATTTACTATTTTTTCTAGTAATTCTATTATTCTGTCGTTTTGATATAAGATTTCATTTTGTTGCTTGATCAATTTATCGTTTTGAGCGATTTGAATGAATTTTTGTTTTTGTTGCGACATATAATAATTATATTTAGCTTGTTTTTCCATATTAAAAGTCATTTGCCCAAAAGCGTGATAAAAATTATCAAAATTGGCATCTATTCTTTGCTTATTAAATGCTTTTTTAGTAGTGTCAGTAGGCTCGTTTATACCTTGAGTTTTAAAGAACTTGTTCAATTTGTCATTATTAGCTTTTACAAATGCATTCTCATGCATTGGATCAATTTCTTTAACTTTTGATGTAATAGCTGAAATACATTTATCTTTATCTTGTTTATAAAGTTCAATGTACTCTCTCTTTTCATTAACAGATAAATTATCCCAGTAACCTTTTTCAGTTTTATCTAATTTAGACTTGATATCTGCTTCTCTCATACTTTCTCTAAATCCTAGTACTTCGTTCATAATTTTCACTCCTTAATCTATATCTTTATATTCAAAAACTCGTAACGGCTCAAATTTAATTACATAATTATCATATTGAGTGTCTAAACCATGTTTTGTTTTATAATGTTCCAATATTTCTAATACGTGTTCTTCACTTAACTGAACATACTGTGCTAGTTCATATAAATTACTTACACCGTAGTGATGTGCTTCTACGATAATTCGTAAAGGCAGTGCTGCCTCATATCCATAACGTTTAGCGTAGTTTTCAAACTTACGGTTAATCCATTTAGACTGGTCTAATATGTTACCGTATGTAAGTTTATGATGTGCTAATTCTTCGAAGAGAACCTCTGCTTTGCGTGTTTCGGGTAGGTTTTTATCAATAAGAATTATTCCATCCTTATAAAAACCACTGTAACCGTCAGGTAGCGAATGTGTGTCTTTTATTTTAATGTGTTCATTCTCAGCAAGTAATTGTTCGTAACGTGACAATAAAACCAATCCCTTTATTTATCTTCGTTTTTAAATCTATCAATTAGACTCATTATGTAATCCACATCTTCTTGTTTTAATTCGCCCTCTAAATGAGCTGCTAATGTTTGTGGTTGTTCAATTTTTATTTCTTTTCTTCCACTTAACTCATCTAAAGATACATTAAAGTAATCTGACAAAGCACTAGCATGTTCCATCGAAGGGCTAGTAATGCCTTTTTCCCATCTGTCTATTGATGCTTTCGAAAATTTAACTTCATATTTTGTATTAAGTCTATCGCTCAATTCTTTTAATGATAAGTTGCGGGATTTTCTTAATTTACTTAGGTTGTCTGAGAAATTAGTCATATTTTTTACTCCTTGTTTGTGTTTTACAAACTTATTATATAAGTTTGTTCTCATATTTGCAACACATTTTACAAATTAATTTCTCAAAAATGAAATTTATTTGTTGACATCGAAATAACTGACCTGTATAGTAATCAGTGTAATCTCATAAATGAGACGAAAGAGGTGATTACAACATGAACAAAAAGAGATATCAAGGTTTAAGGAATTTCATTGATGAGAGTGAATATTCTCATAAAGATGTAGCTAATATGATTGGTATGAACCCGGCACGTTTCAGTCAAAAGATAAATAAAAACAAAAGTAATTTTACTATTGATGAAGCTAGTGCTATATGTGATGTTTTGGATATTAGCATGGATGATTATTTTTTTAATCATAACGTCTCAAAAATGAAACGGGAACCACAAACAACTTAAAGGAGGAAATGGAATGAAATATTTAAATCTAATCAAAAAAGCACTCTTAATAGCAACTACTGCAATAGTTACTAAAAAGGTGCTTGATAGAAAAAGACCTAAACTTATTCATCAATTAAACATTAATGAAAAAGATTTAGAAATTAAAAAATTAAAAATAAACAAAGCTATTAGAGAATTAGAAAAATCTAAAAACACGATTGATGAATTAATTGATGAAGGTATACCATTCGAGACTACTTTCTAACAAAATCGAGTTTACATCTTGGACATTTATTGTGTTTCTTCTTGGTCGTAATTTTCATGCGTTTACCACAATTAGGACAAGATGTCTCGATGGTCATATGATCCTTAGCCATAGGCAACACCTCCCTTCATAAAGGGATAACAACATTATACACGAAAGGAATGATTTAAATGGAATACATTGGTTTCGCAGACGCTATCAAATTTGTGGAAATAAGTGGCATTTCTAAAAACGATTTAGAAAAGCATGTTTATAGCAATAAAGAATTTCAAGAACGCTGTATGTACCGATTTGGCAAAAATCATAAACGCTATATCGAGATTAGACCGGCAATTGACTTTATAAAACAAAATTTACTGGTGTCAGAAACGGCACTGTAGAGGAGGTTTACCGATGAACATACTACAACTTATTAAAATAGCACTCCTAACAGCACTTTTGGTAGAAGAAGTTAGGAATGCTAAGGGTGGAACAATTAACAAATACAAATTCACTAAAGGTTATGGCGAAGGTCAACCAAAAGTATCGATGACGAATTTCGGACTGTCAGAAAGAATCGGAAAACAATGTCCAAAATGTAATCGACACACATTAAAAACAGCAAACTTTTGTCCAATCTGTAGATATGAATTTAATTGAATCTAAAAAAAGGAGCGTCACCAATGAACAAATCATTCTTAATCGCATTACTATCATGGATTGTACTATCACTAGCACTTACATTTGCAGGTATCTACTTCACAACTGCATTAGGTCTCGCAATGTTAATTAGTATCGCAGCATTTGTATTTTTCGAATATGAATTTTTTCAAATGAAGGAGAGATAAAAATGGAAAATCAATTTAGAGTTTTATTGGCAATAAAAAAATTAAAAATAAAAGATGTATTTGAAGGCACAGGAATATCACGAACAACTTTACAAGGCCTTTATTATGAAACAACCCCACACCCAAGTGCAACGACTATTTTAAAGATTTGCGACTTTTTAGAAGTAACACCAAATGACTTTTTTGGCAAAAAAAAAGACTGAATGCTAACGGCAATTAGCAAACAGTCAAAAAAAGTAAACGTATTTTCCGAAAGAACTACGTTTATTAAATCAAAATAAACGGAGGTAGTCAACTATGAGTAACTCAGAAAAACATTTACTAAACTTACTCAAAATTGCATGGCAAAACGAATTTCAACTCAAATTACAACTAGCTGAACGTGACGAAGAATTAGAACATCAGAAACGAATTATGCAATCAGAAATCAATATGTATAAAGAACAAAAAGAAATGTACAAAAGAGCATATGAAATCTTAAAAGGAGAGTGTTTGATAGATGAAAGAGACAGTAACTTATCTCATTAAACGTAACGATGTTGAAGATGACTTATATATCACTAATCGTCCTAGCGATAACTTTCCGGACATTAAATACTCAACTAACAGACGAGATGCCAAGCCATTTGATGGTTTAGATAATTCAGTAATAGACATGACAAAACATACTGCAATCAAGAAAACTGTAAAAGAAACAACTGAATATGAGGAGGTAGAGTATGACATTTAACATTTCAAACGCTACTGAAATTAACACAGATAAATCAACCTATTTAATATATGCAAAACCAGGAACAGGCAAAACACACACATTAAATTTTCTACCTGGTAGAACACTCTATATCAATGTGGACAAATCAGAACGACCATTAAAAGGTAATGAGAATATCGACATTTTAGAATTTAATACCCACGAAGCTTGGAAAGAGTGGAGTGAATTAATGAAATGGTTAGCAGACAATAAAGAAATAATTAATCAATACGACACAATAGCTATCGACAACATTTCAGAATTGTTTAGATCAATGTTAGCAAACTTAGGACGTAATGGTAAAAACGAACGTGTACCAGAGATGAGTCATTACCAGCGTGTGGACTTCTTTACAATCGATAGTTTGCGTTTTCTACAAAGCTTAAAAAAGCGTTTAGTATTTCTTGCTTGGGAAACGAACTTTGAAAACTACACGCCTGCAGGTCAACAAATTACGCAAGCTGTACCAGATATACGTAAAACCATTCGCGATAATGTAGCAGGTCTTTGCCAAGTCGTAGCAAGATTGGTGTTTAATGAGAAATCCGGTAAACGAGGTTTCATACTAGCCCCAAGCAATAACGTATTCGCAAAAAATCAATTAGACAACAGAGAACATTGCTTGCAGGAAGATTTATTTAAAGTCGGTGATGTGGATGGCAACGTTTAAACTTTACGACTATCAAGAAAAGCTAGTAGATCAAGCTAGACACATCCTGTTAAATAAATCAGGTGTACTCATACAAAGCCCGCCAGGAAGTGGTAAGTCGGTCATGATTGCCGAAGTTGTTAAAAATGCAGTTAATAAAGGAAATCACATTCTTTTTATCGTACACCGAAAAGAATTAAGTCATCAGATAAAAAACACACTAACTAAACACGACGTTGATTTATCGCAAGTTGATATTCTTTCCGAAAAACGTGCTAAAAATATTATGCACAAACTTACACCGCCTAAAATTATTGTAACTGATGAAACACATCATAGTAGAGCGAAAACGTATAAAGACATTTATGATTATTTTCCTAACGCTTTACGGGTTGGTTTTACTGCAACTCCATGGCGTGCTAACAGTAAAGGATTTACAGATATATATGATGAAATGGTTAAAGGTCCATCGGTCGAATGGTTAATCAAAAATAAGCGTTTAGCAGACTACGATTATAAAAGTGTGGTATTGGCAGATGAAAGTAAATTAAAAAAGTCTAGCACAGGTGACTTCACTAAAAAATCAATCGACAATGCGATACCAAAAGGCATATATGGAGATATCGTAGAAAACTATCAAAAATATGCAAACGGACAAAAGACCATACTTTACGCCCACAGTGTTGAAGCTAGTAAAGATATCGCAGAGCAATTTAAATTAAACGGTATAAATGCTGCACATGCAGACGCAAAAACAAACATCTCAGAACGAACTCAAATTATGGAAGATTTTAAAAAAGGCGCTATTAAAGTTCTATGTAATGTTGATCTCATTTCAGAGGGATTTGATGTACCTGATTGTACATGTGTCATCTTAGCTAGGCCAACTGATTCATTAGTGCTTTTCATGCAACAAGCTATGCGTTCAATGCGTTATCAACCTAATAAGAAAGCACTTATTATTGACCATGTAGGTAATTATGCAAGGCACGGCTTACCTGACACGCCGCATGATTGGAAGAAATATTTTAAAGGATTTAAAAAGCGTAAACGTAAAGAAAACGATGATATAGGACTAAAAACATGTGAAAAATGTTTTACAGTCTATTCTTCTGAACTGTATGAGTGCCCTAATTGTGGTCATATTAATGAAACAGAAGAAAAGAAAGGTCTGGAAAATTACGACGCAGAGCTCACAGATATCAAACCTTTCAAAGTTGATTATACATTAATGCAATACGACAAACATAAAAAAAATAAGGAAGATTTAGAAACACTTGAAGACTACTACTTGTTTGCTAAAGCAAACAATTACAAAGAATCATGGATTAAATTTAATAATCCTTATTATAAAAACGCACCATTTCCGGTGTTATATGCAGATTTAAAAACAATCAAACAAAAATATAATTATTAAAGGAGATTTTTACTATGACATTATTTACTACAGATTATTCAAATTTAGAAAGCAACGACTTTTCACCACTACCAGAAGGAGAATACGAAGTTGTTATCAAGAGCGCAACAGAAAGAGCAACGAAGAATGGAAAAGAAGAAACGCAATTACAATTAGTTGTTAGAAACGATTTAAAGAAAACATCAGAACATCAAGCTAAATTCGCTAACAGAGTAATTTTCGTCGATGAATGGAAACGAACAATTGACGGACAATATAAATATAAAATGGATAACTTCATGCACTACTTAAATGGTGTAGGTGTTCCAGAAGGTACAGCAATTGAAAGTATTGAACAGTTACTTGAAATGTTCAGAGGTAAGCCAGTTAGAGTATTTGTGAAACAAGAAGAAAATGAATATAAAGGCGAAAAACAAATCGTCAATCGTGTTGCACCATGGAATTTTAAACGTACTAAATTTCCACAAGTGAATCATGAATGGAAATCAGATGACGATAAACCAAGTAGCAATAATGCATTTGCGGGTGGTGAAGACATCAATGATGACGACTTACCTTTCTAATATTCCAGATGAATTAAAACAACTAAAGAACTGGTGCGTGTGGAAGTTTGAAAAGCGTAATGGTAAACGTACAAAAATACCTTTTAATGCAGAAACTGGTGAGTTTGCTAAATCAAATGATAAAAGCACATGGTCTAGTTATGAAACTGCAGTTAATGCAGAAGGTGTCGATGGTATAGGGTTCTTTTTTGAACCCCCATACCTTGGCATTGATATTGATGATATTGATGATGATCTCCACAGATTTAAACAAGGGGATAAGTTAGACAATATTGTTAGTGAATTTAACGAAGCATTTAAAAGTTATACAGAAGTAAGCCCAAGTGGTAATGGATTACACATTATTGTAAAAGGTAAAATCCCCGGCAGTCGTAGACGTAAAGGTAACATAGAAATGTACGATAGTGGTCGTTTCTTCACAATGACTGGTAAAACGATTGGTAAATATAAAGATGTTACAGAAGTATCTGAACAAGTCTTTAAAACAATTTATGAAAAATATTTACCAGATAACACTGTGAAATATCCTACAACAAATAATTATCAACAGAATATCCATAATCTTTCTGAAATCGATGTTATCAATGAAATATATAAATCAAAACAAGCCAAACTATTTGATGACTTAATGAAGGGTAACTACGAACCTTACTACACATCTCATTCTGAGGCTGATATGGCATTAGCGAATATACTAGCCTTTTGGTGTGCAAGAGATTATTCGCAAATGGATAGTATTTTTAGACAATCTAATTTGTATCGTGATAAGTGGGATGAAAAACGTAAGAATTCCACATATGGTGAACAAACCTTATTCAAAGCAATTAATGAAGCTAACAACATTTATACCCCTAAACAACAAACAGAAGATAACCCACTTAGATATGCATTAAGCAAACTATTCGATAATCAAGAAGAAACAAAGGAATTTCCAATTAGAAGTTATGATGACACAGGCAACGCAGACCGATTTATAGATAGATACGGCAACCTTTACAAATATAGTTATATCGCTAATAAATTTTATATCTATGACGGTATGAAATGGAAGATTGATGATAAAGGGTCAATTCGTAAATTAATTGATGAAATGATTGAAAGTATCAAAGATGAAAAAATAATTCATGGTGATGATGTTACAGAAGAAGAAGCGAGAGAGTTCTTCCAAAAATACTACAAAAAGACACGCGGTACTCAAGCGAAGAAGAATATTATGAATGAACTCATGCATCGACGACCAGCTACACCTGATGATTTTGATAGAGACGACATGCTTATAAATGTTGCGAATGGTTATATTGATTTAACTTCAAGAGAACTTTATAAACACGATATCAATAAAATGTTTTCGCAAATAGCAAACACTGATTATACAGAAAAAATGCAACCTGCTGTTTGGCTAGATTTCTTAAACGATATTTTTGCAGGTGATCAAAAAGTAATTCGATATATACAAAAAGCTTTAGGTTATTCTCTTACTGGTAGTACAAGAGAACAAATTATGTTCATTCTATTTGGTAAAGGTCGTAATGGTAAAAGTATTTTCGTTGAAGTGATTTCGGAAATACTCGGGGACTATTCCAATAACATGCAAGCTAAATCATTGATGGTTAAGAAAAACGACAATGTTAATACCGACATTGCACGATTAAGTAAAGCGAGATTTGTCACCAGTTCTGAACCAAATGAGGGTTTTCGTTTTGATGAAGGATTAATAAAACAATTAACTGGTGGAGATAAGGTTACTGCAAGATTCCTATATGCTGAAGAATTTGAATATACACCTAAATTTAAAATATGGGTGTCTACTAACCACAAACCTATCATTCGTGGCACTGATGATGGTATTTGGAGACGTTTAGTATTAATCCCGTTCGATGTTCAAATACCTGAAGAAAAAGTCGATAAAGATCTTAAATATAAATTATTAAGAGAAGCACCGGCAATTTTGAACTGGATGGCCGAAGGTGCCTATATGTGGATGCAAGAAGGTTTGGCTATGCCAGAGAAACTTAAAGAGGCAAGTAAAGCTTATCGTAATGAGATGGATGTTATTGAACAGTTTATTGAAGATGAATGCAAGCGTGTAGATGATGCAAAAGTAAAAGCTAATGAGTTATATGAATTATATAAAAGATGGGCAAATGACAATGGAAATTACAAAATGAGCAACAAAGATTTCGGAATAAAAATGAAAGAAAAATTTAAATACAAGAAAACTAATTCTGGAATGTTTTACTTCGGTTTGAAAATTCCAAGTAAATATCCCGGACTTGAATCAATAAATTAAGTGACGGTAGTGACGGGAAAAGTGACGGGTGAAAAAATAGTAAAAACACCTTTATATCAATGTTTAACCCTTGTTTTTTTATTAAGTGACGGGTGGTTAATATAAAAGTGCAATACAAAAATATAAAGAAATATAAAAACATATGAAAGTTTTTTCAACGCCTCCCGTCACTTTTGTGGACAAACCTAGAGCACGTAAAGGTTATAGGCTATTTTCTCCCGTCACGTTACCCATCACTTTTTATAAATGGAGGTAATAATGTGGACGATAAAAAAATAATACAAATAATAAATACAAACAGAAAAATGAACGCTTTATACGATAACGAAGATGGAACTACATTCGAAAGTCCAATTGTTTGTTTAGCGTTGGTTGAATTAGAAGACGGTGAGAGATACGTAGAATTAATGAGTATAACAGATGGTGACGGTGATATTGATTTTTCTGGGATGGATGAATCTAATTTTCTAGGTGTAAAAATTTATGACTGAACAACGAATACAAAACGAAATAATCTTAGCAATCAACAAACGTGGCCACAGGTTATGGCGTGCAAATGCAGGCAAAGTCGTAACCAAAGACAATCGCGTTATTAAATTATTACCTAAAGGTTTTCCCGATACATTTGGCTATCGTAAATCAGACGGTAAGTTTATAGCAATTGAAGTAAAAACAGAAAAAGGCAAATTAAGAACTGAACAAATTAAGTTTAAAGAATTTATAGAAACACAGAATGTTTTGTACGGAGTAGCAAAAAGTGTGGAAGACGCAATACGAATTGTAGAAGGTGATTAATTGGAACACAGAGAAGAAACCATCGAAGTTGAAGCAAAGTTAAAAGTACGTGTGAAGTACCCTGTTTGGATTAATAACAGAATCACTACAGAAGAAGAACGCGAACGACTTTTAGATTTAATCGCAAAGAATCCTGAAAAAGAATTGATGCATGAAGATTTAGAACTGATTGAATTAGTAGAGGTGGAGTAAATGGTTAGAACGGTTGGAAGATATAGAGATAAATACGGCGATATATACGTACCTTTGTCAATCAACTCAACCAAAGTAGATGTACCTATAGAGATTTATGAAACAGCTATCAATAATGGTTTAAGTGATTATGACATTAGACGACGTATTATTGAGAACGGTTATAAACCAACATATTTCATAGCTAGACCTATAAATGCTGATAAAGGTGCTATGAAGTTAGAAATTGAAGATAAAGAACGTGAACAACGTATTGCTACAAGAGAAGAACAAGAATTACGTAGAAAAAAACCACACTTGTTCAACGTTAAGCAGAAACATACACGTAGTAAGTATTTGCAAGGTTTAATGGACAATAACGCAATAGCTAAATTAAAAACCGACTCATACGGTAGAGTGCAAAGGGGATAAACAAATGGAATTACATGAGTTAAATATAAAACCAGGTGATGACATTTGGTTCAAATATCCAAACGCGACCAACTCATTCCCTGCAGTTGTGGAAGAACTCCATTACAACTTTAAAGGTGAACCATATCTAAAAGTACGAGTAGGTAGTGAGTTAGTAGTGATTGACGATAAATACGACATAGTAAAGGTGTAGATGACAATGACAATTATTAGTAATCAGAAAGTGGATATGGTTAAACAACCACCACATTATCAATTTGGAATATTTACGGCAAACGTAATCATTGAAGCAGTCGGCAAAACATATAAATCTGCGTCAGTTTTCTACCATGTTGGTAATGCATTGAAATATTTAATGAAGGCGCCAAGAAAGAATGGATTGCAAGATTTAGAGAAAGCAAGAGAAAGCGTCGATATGGCAATCAAGGTGTGGGACACAAACAATGACAACTAGCACATACGAACTATCGTCAACAATCAACCAACGTTACAAATACAACACTAAAGGTAAGACGCCTACACAGATTAACCGTGAATTGCGCAAGAAAGGTGTGCAAGGCTTTGTGATTAAAGTAGGTAGCAATAAAGTCGTGATGAAAGTATTAGAAGAACACAAACAAAGTAATAGGGAGTGTATGAGATGATACCTAAATTTAGAGCATGGGATAAAACAGAAAAGAAAATGCATAAAGTAAAAACTATTGAATTCAGTCGCAGAGGTGCAAGAATTATACATTTAGCCGAAGTACAGTCTAACGGTAAAGGAGTTCATAAAAGATGGCATTCATCTGTTGAACTCATGCAATCAACAGGACTTAAAGATAAGAACGGCGTTGAGATTTATGAGGGAGATATTATTCATCATGCAGAAAAACCTAATCCATTTTATAATAGCCCATTCGAAATTATTCAAGCTAGAACAGGAGAATGGAGACTTGATAATTTTAGAGGTGGCACTGTATTAGCCTTTAGTAGACAAGAGGAATTGGAAATTATCGGCAACATCTATGAAACGCCACATTTATTGGAGGAATCGCAATGACAGTAACACTATCAGATGAAAGTTATCACGGCTTACTTAACGATAATGAAAAATTGCATGAAGAAATTGCTGGATTAATGGTTAGAAATGTGACTCTAACTAAACGTAACAGAGAGCTAAAGCATAAGACACAGGCTTTTGATGAGATAAAAGAATATACATTAGACAAAATAGAAATGTTAACTACAAGACAAGAGTTTGCATCAAATTCTAATGAGTTTGAACGCTTCGGAAACTTACTAACTGCATTTAAAGCTGTTAAATATAAAATAATTGATTTGGAGCGTGAAGAGTGATGAGAGCAGAAAAACATATGCAAATGATGCAGATGTTGCAAAACTGCGTAATTGAAAAATATGTATCGCATGATGAATACGAAGAGTTAGTAGCTAGAGATAAACACGGGAATAAAATGTTTATTAAATTTTATCCGAATGAGGAGGACAACGATAATGACTAATCAATTAGGACAATTAGTAAATGCAGTAGAACAATGGAGTATCGATAAAGGGTTGCACAATGGTAATAGCTTTACGCAATTTGCTAAATCGAGCGAGGAAATGGGTGAGGTTGCTGCAGCACTATGCAGAGACAACACAGACGCTCTCAGAGACGGTATAGGAGACGTTGTTGTTACTTTAGTGATATTGGCCCAACAAAATAATATGACGTTGCAGGAGTGTTTAGAACAAGCTTATGGAGAGATTAAAGACAGAACAGGAGTCATGTCAAAAGACGGGAGCTTCATCAAATCAGAAGACATCGAAGGATAAAGATATTCTTACTAAAATTCGGGAGGTGCTGGGGAAGTGAGTCATATAATAACAATAATTCTAATTGGAATTGCATTCGGATTTTATACCGTGGTTTTTGATAGTTATATGAAAACTAAGAAATCAAATATGGAAATCATATATAAACTAATAATTATTGTATTGCTTATTTCGACTTTTGAGTTTGCAGAAAGTCATCATATGACATCTTTACTAATTGCATTTTTGTCATTAACTTTTATAGAGAAAATAAAAGAAGTGAGTAAGTAGTGAGTGGGAATGGAAGATTATTATAAACAGGAATTTGAAAATCTACACAGACATGTTAAGACATCGAAAAATTATATACACGAAAAACTAAGCCGTGCAAAATTTGATGGAGCGAATAAAAACTATATTAAACAATTAGAAATAGAATACTACGCATTAGTGGCTATCTGTACGAATATGAATGCAATTCATAGAGATAGACCTAGAGTACAGGAGGAGACACAATGATTAAACACATTTCAAAACTAATATTCACGTTAGCAATGTATGAGTTAGGTAAGTGGGTGACAGAACAACTATTAATTAAATATACATCTAACGATGATATAGAAGCGCCACAGGATTTTACGCAAGATGATCATATCCATTTAAACGCGGAGGTATCTGACTAATGAACGAATTAATTAATCAAGTATATGTAATTGAAACTAAAGATGGTGACTTCTATGAAGAAGAAGTACAAGTAAACGGTGGCATGGGAATAAAAAATCCAATGTTAAAGGTTACACAATATCCGCATGAAGCTAAAAGATTTTCAAGTATTAAAGAAGCTAATGATATTGCATATGCCTATGGATTTAATGTTTTAGCGCTTAACACATATTTAGAGGATGTGACTTAACATGTGGATAATCATATCAATACTATTAGGCGTTGTTTGTCTCATCTCTCTAGGTGTACAACACGAACAACAGAAAGAATTAGAAGAATATAAATATGCTAATGCTTACATGAAAGATTACATTGTTAGATATATAGATGAGAAACGTAAGTAATGGAGGTAGGCAATGAAGTTAAGTAAACTAGACCTCAAGAAGATAGAGGAGTATTGGGAGAATTATAATGAAATGAAAGGGCAATTGGCTTATAGGAGATATGAGCTACTATATCAACCACAAGACACTAATATTGGTGGGGGTAAAACAAATATAGTTAGTAGCCCTATAGAACGTGAGGTAGTAAAGCTACATGAAGATGACCTATATGCTAATTTAAGTAAGACAATATCTGCTATCGAAGATATATACAGATGTGCTACATGTGAGCAACAAGAGATAGTTAAGTTTAGATATTGGGATAAAGATTCTTTAACTTATGAATGGGAAGATATTGCTCATGAATTAACTAAACAAAGAGATGATGACAAAGTTATAAGTGTTTATTCAGTATTAAGATTGAGAAGAAAGTTAATGGAAGAAACAGCAAGAAGAATTGGATATATTCATTTCAAATAAATTCGCAATTAGCTGTTTGTTTAATTGCGGAAAGAAATGTTTTATATTGATATTATCAAAAATAATATAACAATGATTCTTTTAAACATTAACAAAACATAATCAAAGACAAAGAACATTCAACTTAATTGTTGTTTGTTCTTTCTTTATATATGAAATGAGTTGATTCAATTGTCTTTCGTTGAACCAAAGATTCGAAAAGGAAATAAAACGATGACACAAAGCGAGTATAAGGAACAAAGGGAACGTGATAGGCAACAGAGTGCTAAGCACTACAACGCACATACGAGGTATGGGCAGGATAGTAAGTATATGCAATTTTATCACTCAAAAGAGTGGAGGAATAAGCGTAAACAAGTTCTATTGCGTGATAAATACTTGTGTCAATCGTGTTTGGCTAAAGGTATTGTGAATCCAGTGAAGAAAGGTCAACGTTTCTATGTCCATCATATTATCGAATTAAAAGATGATTGGGATAAACGATTAGACCTAGATAATTTACAGACGGTATGTTCTCAATGCCATATAGAAAGCCATAGAGGGCAAGTAAGAAAAAGATGAGGTATAGTCGTAAAATTAAAGGGAGGGGCTAAAACGACGGCTCACGTTCTCAGACGTCGTGTAATCGCTCGATAACTTTTTTGTGACCAAATTCCCAAAACTCATTAACTGAATGGAGGTGTTTCAATGGCTAGACCGCGTAAATTGAATGCTACAAAGCAAGGTCATAGGACTAAAGAAGAATTAGAACAAGCAGAATTACAAGAAAATGGATTGGCAAAATTCGAACAAGTTGATGTGAACAATATTCCTTCTGATTTAACCAAAGATGGTAAGAAAGAATGGAAGCGTGTTGTACCTTTACTCAAACAATTACCAATTGCAGAACTGGATTACGATAGAATTAAACGTTATTGTCAGTTAGTTGCTTTAACTGATGAAGCTTATCGTCATATTATGAAATATGGCAGTGTAAATGAAGAAGGAACAAAGCGGACGCCTCAATATTTCAACTATATGGACGGTTTGAAAGAATTAAAATCAATTTGTGGGCAGTTAGGTATGACAATTGATTCCAGAATGAAACTTGTTGTTCCTACACCTAATGAGCAAAAACAATCTGTGTATGATCAATTTGGTGTTGATGACGATGACTAACGTTAAAATACCTAAAGCTTATGAAGAATACTTAAATATCCCCGATGAGTACAAAGATGACGCTTATAAATATTGCGTTATGGTACTTTCGGGGACTTTTGTTACTTGCAAAGATACGAGGTTAGCTTGTATTCGTCATTTAAAAGATATTAAACGGAGTATTGAAGATGATGACTTTAACTATGTATATAAACCGAAGCGTGCTAAGAAAGTAATCAAGTTTATTGAAGCTTTACCAGATACAAAAGGTAAGTTTCATAAATTAGCGATGTTTCAGAAGTTTATTATTTCAATGGTGCGTGGTTGGTTTGATGATAACGACTACTTAAGATTTAATAAAGCTTTTATCTCAATGGCTCGTAAGGGCGGTAAGTCACTTTTAGTCAGCGGTTTGGTACTGTATTCATTTTTATTCGACAGAGAACCAAGCGAAGGGAGACAAATCTTTTGTGCTGCGAATGATAAGAAACAAGCTAGTATTGTATTCAATATGGTTGCTAAACAATTGATGTATTTCGTCTCTCAAGTACCAGAACTTAAGAAAGACGTAAAGAAAGTACGTGAATTACTTCAACACAATAAAGATGGTTCGTATGTTATGCCTCTCTCTCGTGATACTGGAGCGGTAGACGGTTTCGAACCTTTCTTGGCAGTAATTGACGAGTATCATGCTGCAAAAACGAATGAAATGCTCGAGTTGATACAATCTGGACAAGGTAACTTACTACAGAGTTTAATTTTCATCATTTCCACAGCAGGGTTTAACTTAAATGCACCGATGTACACAGATGAGTGGCCATATGCTAAAGAAATTTTGACGGATAATTATCATGATGAACAATATTTCGCTATTATTTTCGAACAAGATAGTGAGGAAGAATGGCAAGATAAGTCAATGTGGGCAAAAAGCAATCCGTTAATCAATGAAAGCGATGATTTAAAGGAACAAATCGAAGATTTCTTGCAAAAACGAGTTGATGAAGCAACACAAAAAGGTACCATGTTCAGAGTTTTAGTTAAAAACTTTAATTATTGGATGCAAGCAAGTGAAGAATCTTACTTAGATTTCAATGATTGGAAGAAAAACGAAACTGAATTCGATATTAAAGGTACAAAAGCTTATGTAGGACTTGATTTATCACGTGCTGACGACTTAACTGCCGTATCGTTTATACACTTAGATGAAGTTAACAAAGAATATTACGTTACTAGTCATTCATTTGTGGGCACAAAAGGCGGATTACAAGCAAAAATTGAACGTGATCTTATTGATTATAGGCAAATGTCTCAACATGGATATTGTACTTTAACCAATTTACAAAGTGGGATTATCAATAGTAATCAAGTACTCGACTACATAGAAAAATACATTATAGAAAACAACTTAGATGTACAAGCGATTTGTTATGATCCTCATGCCATTCACGGTTTCATTGCAGAAATCGAAAAACGAAACTGGCGTTATGAATTAATTGAAATTCGTCAGGGTGCTATGACGTTATCTAATCCAGTTATAGATTTCAGATTAAAAGTGATTGATGGGCAGATTAAACATCATAAAAACCCACTTTTAGATATAGCAATTAAAAATGCAGTATCTAAAAATGTTAATGATTCGGTCATGATAGAGAAAAAACTCAATCGTGAAAAGATTGACCCACTTATGAGTACAATATTTGCCTATGTTATTGCAAGTGAGTATGAGTGGGAACGCAAACCAGTATTACCGATATTTAGATAAGGTGGTGTGTTATGGATAAATTAAGATTATGGGGCGCAATACTCATCGTAACTTTGTTTACGTTAGGTGTAGGTGTTTGTGTATACGGTATAGGTTTAATTTCAAAACCTGTTGCTTTTATAACGTTAGGTGTCATTTTAATCACACTGAGTATCCTTATTAACTTTATGATACCAAGTAAACAGCGAGGAGGTGATTAATAAAGATGGCATTATTTGAGTTTGCAAGTAATGAAGAACGTTTTAATGAGGATTTACGAAGAATATTGTATGCTGAACAACACGGTACAAATATTTCTTATAGTGGTATCAATGCTTTGAAAAATAGTGATGTTTTTACTGCTATTAAAGTAATAGCCGGAGATATTGCTAGCACTAATATAATGACTAAAGGACATAAACATGATGAAATATTTAATTCTATTTTAAAATTGTTCAACGGATCGCCAGATAGTGAATTGCCAGGATGGCATTTTAAATTTATTATTATTGCTAATTTGTTACTTAACGGTAATGCATATGTTGAAATTGTAAGAGACAACAAAACAGGTTTACCTTCGAAATTGCATTTCTTGCATAATAGCTTAGTTTCATTGGAAGAAAAAGATAACTTGCTTATTTACAATGTTTCTGAAGATTACGAAGGGAATGCTGTTAAAATAACTTCTGAAGATATATTACACTTTAGGTATATGACCTTAGATGGCTATCATGGCTATAGTCCTTTATATTCTCTAATGCATGAGGTATCTATTTCACAAGGGTCTAAAAGTTTCTTGAAGAACTTCTTTGAAAACGGTGGAACTTCAACAAATATTTTAACTTTAGAGGATGCTAAATTGACTCAGAAGGAAAGGGATAAAATATCAGATGATTTTGAAAATAGTTTAGCACGTAGTAATAGTGGTTTAGTTACTCTAGATAGTACAATGAAGTTTGATAGAATCTCTATACCTACTGAAGCTTTGAATTTTTTAAATAGTTATAAATTTAGTACCCAACAAGTGGCTAAAGCATTTGGTTTACCACTATCTAAAATGAGTTCTGAATTAATCAATACATCAATCACACAAGCCAATGTTGAATACTTACAAAGTACATTATATCCATTGTTTTCAATGATATTTGCTGAGTTAAAGTTAAAAATATTCAATGATATTAATCCGCTGATGGAACTGACATTTGATGAGTCAAGATTAATAGACAGTGATCCTGAGGTTAAACTTAAAAAATATACAGAACTTCATCAAAAAGGATTTATCAATACAGATGAGGGACGTAGTGTGTTTGGGTTCCAACCTGTACAAAACGGGGACAAGATATTGGTTGATTTAAATCGTATCCCGTTAGATTCATTAGAAGAATATCAAAGTGCGAAAATTGCTAAAGAAGTAAGTAAGTCCACTGAAGGAGGTGAGGCTTATGACAAACAGTAACGTTGGTGCAGCACAAGATATGGTGATAGAAGGGTACGCTTTACTTTTCAATGTGCTCAGTGACGATGTGGGCGGTTATAAAGAGGTTGTTTTACCAAGTGCTCTAGATAATGTAGATATTGAAGATGTTAAATGTCTCATCAACCATGATGATAGATATGTTATTGGTAGAACCAAAGCAGGAACATTAGAATTATCTGTAGACTCAAAAGGCTTAAAGTTTAAATGTTTCTTACCGAATACCACGTATGCACGTGATATTTACGAAAATATAAATGTTGGCAACGTCAATCAGTGTAGTTATCATGCACTTTTTCCTAAAAGTATGAATGGTGTAGATACAGGCGTTTCCTGGTCCGTTCAAAATGGAGAATATATACGTACAATAGAGCAATTAGATAAATTAAATGATGTCAGCGTTGTAACTGTACCTGCATACAAAGATACCAATGTGTTAGCTGTTCAACGCGATGCTGGGCTACAACAATTTAAAGAAATTGAAAAAATTAATATTGCCCTAGATTTGGAAAGCCTTCGTTTAGAAACGTAAGGTTATTTTTATGCACAAATTTAATAAGGAGGTCATTAAATGGAAGATGTAAAAACGCAAACAGAAGATTTACGTAAATCAATTCAAGAACAAATTGCTAGTGCTAAAGAAGCTTTAGCAAATAATGACATTGAAAAAGCAAAACAACTACAAACAGAAGTTGAAGAAAGTCGTAAATCTTTACAAGAGATTGAATCAATGAACGATCAATTAGAACAATACGAATCAGAATTAGAAATTGCGAGTGGTGAGGGTTCAGATGATGCAAAAACTGTAGATGAGGAACCCGAAAAAGAAGTGAACACCGAAGAAGAACAAGAACCTGAAAAGGATGAATCACAACCAGCAGAGGCACCAGAGAAAGAACCTAAAGATAAAGAAGATACACCGAAAGAATCGGTTGATGCACCTTCTAATGAAGAATTAGAAAATAAAAAGAAAAAAGGAGTGGAACGAAGTATGCCAAAATTAAATAATGAAATTGAAACAAATGAAGAAATTCAAGGTTTTGCGGAGTATATGAAGTCACAAGGGGTGAAACGTGACAATGTAAAATCGGATGATGTGGGTGTGACAATCCCAGAGGATATTCAATACAAACCTGAAAAAGAAGTCAATACGGTTCAAGATTTATCACAATTAGTACAAAAAACAAAGGTACAAACAGCGTCTGGAAGATATCCAATTTTGAAACGTGCAAATGCTAAATTTAGTACTGTTGAAGAATTAGAGAAAAACCCAGAGTTAGCTCGCCCAGAATTCCAAACAATTAATTGGGAAGTGCAAACATATCGTGGTGCAATTCCGATTTCACAAGAAGCACTTGACGATTCAGTCGCTAATATTACCCAAATTGTGTCAGAAAATATTAACGAACAAAAAATCAATACGTTAAACGAAAAAATTGGTGCTGTACTAAAAATGTTTAAACCTACAGCAGTTAACAGTGTTGATGATTTAAAAGCGTTGGTTAACGTTGAATTAGACCCTGGTTATGATAGACAGATTATTTGTTCACAAAGTTTCTATCAAAAATTAGATACGTTAAAAGATAATAATGGTCGTTATTTATTACAAGATAGCATCATTAACACTTCTGGTAACACTGTATTAGGTATGAACGTTACAGTGGTACGTGATGATTTATTAGGTGCTAATGGAGAAGCAAATGCATTTATTGGAGATATCAAACGAGGTATCTTGTTTGCTGACCGTACAGACGTCTCAGTTCAATGGATTGAAAATGAAATCTACGGTAAGTATTTAATGGGAGCATTCCGTTTTGATGTAAAACAAGCTGACCCCAACGCAGGATTTTTTGTTACGTTTAATAATGTTACAGCTGCATCTGAACCAACTGCATAATAGGAGGTAATCTTAATGGCTAAATTTAAAGTGTTAAAACCCTACAAAGATTTAGAATTAGATAAAAACTTAAAAGAAAATGAAGAAGTTGAAATGACTGTCAAACGTTCAGAAGAAGTTGAAAAAACTTTAAATGAAAATGGTTTTGATGGTCCTTTTTTAGAGCGAATTCAAGAAAAGAAAAAGTAGGTGATTAAATGCTTACTTTGAAATTAGAAAACGTTAAAAGTCGTCTCAGAATTGACCATGATTTTGATGATGATGAAATCGAAGGATTAATACAAGCATCGAAACAAGAAATACAAGGGGCAGTGAGTGGTTATGGTGAGGCGGATGAGTTTTATAAAAATAATATGCTATATAATTTGACTGTTATCAATCAGGTTGGCCATCATTATGAAAATAGATCAGCTACAAGTCAATTTAATAGATACGATGTTCCTCACTCATCATTGGCGCTTATTCAAAGTTTGAGAGGAGCGTATGCGGTATGGAAATCGGACGCCTCAAACACAGAATAAAAATTTTTAATCCTACCTCAGAAGTTAATGATGAAGGGACATATCAAACGGTTAATAAATTGGTTGCTACTCCTTTTTGCGAAGTATCCAAAACAACTATTAAAGAATTTAAAGAAATGGGGTTAGATGCAAGAAAGGATACAATCGATTTTATTATTAGATACCAACAACGTGTGGGTATCGATTCGGGTATGATAGTGGAGTTTAAAGGTAAGGAATACGAGATTAAATATATAGAAACAGATTTCCAAGACATGGAACGTTTGATGTTGAAGTGTGAGGTGGTTAATTAATGAGTAAGCAACGTTATGATTCTGATAATGATATATCAGATAAAATAAGGAAACTGATGATTAATAGCGAAAAAAAAGCAAAACAGGCAGTAACAAAAGCTGCAAAAGTTTATGAAGGCAATATCGCTAGCAATACACCAGTTCATGAACGTCAAACACACTCAACACATGCTATTGAAGTTTTGAAGATATCTAATTTTCAACGCGATAGTTTAAATCCTACAAAAGAAGTTGGTTTCGATAAAGGTCGTAAACGAACTGATTCTGGTTGGTATATCCACTTTCCAGACATCGGAACAACTATCAATGGTACTGTTGGGCAGCCACCACAACACTTTATGAGACGTTCACAAGAAATGAGTAAAGCGCCAATCTACGCTATTTACAAAGACGCAGTAAGGAAAATGATGGACGTTGACTAGACATCCGATTGTACGTATTTACGACTTATTGAAAAGTGATAGCGAATTAGCGCAAAAGCTTCCTAATAAAATATTTACTTTCGTTATTCCAGAAGGTTACCAAAAAACACAATACACTCCCTTTATCAGAATTACAGAAATACTTATGACAAATACATTATATAGAGATGGCGATAGTGAGTACTATCGCTTTTTGTTTGCCGTTGAAACCTTTGGTAACGACATCAACACAGTTTATTCAATAAGTGAACGTGTTGTGGAAGTTATCAAAGGTCAAAACGGTAGATGTTACAACCGAAATTTATCTAAAGAAGATGGTTTAGGTTTATTTAATCAAATGCTTGAATTTGAAATTATATTACCAATAAAGGAGCAATAAATTATGGATAAAAAAGTAGCAATTACATGTGAAGGATTTAAAGCACGTCGTCAAGACGGTAACGGATTTAAACAAGGTGAATTAACAGACATTCCTGGATTACAAGAAATTGAATTAGAATTGGAACAAGGTAACGAACCAGTATACGCTGACGGAGTTAAAAAATTAAACTTATTCAGTGGTATTACTGGTGCAACATTATCTACAAACTTAATGGAATTAGATAAAACTGAGCGTACTGAATTCTTAGGTGTTAAAGTTGATAAAGGAATGGAACTTTACACATCTGACTTAGTACCACCTTACTTATCAGTATCATGGAAATATCGTTGTAACGATGGATCATACATCTACTATGGTTTAACTCGTGGTAACTTCAATATTCCAAATACTAAATCATCAACTATGGAAGACAAACCAGAACAACAAGACCAAATCGAAATGGAAGGTTCTTTCGTACAACGTGATACAGACAAATTAGTATTTGCACGTATTCATAGTGCAGACCCTGATTTTGATGAAACTGCATTCTACAATGCAATTCACGGTGAAGGTGCAGTGACGACTGCAACAGAACAACCACAAGCATAATTAATGATTTAAGGCGACTGTCAAAGGTCGCCTATTTTTGTATACAAAAATAATTTTAAAAGAGGAGCAACATAACTATGGCTAAAGTAATTTTAAAAATCGACGGTAAAAATAAAACATTTGTAAAAGACAAATTGAATTTAGGTGCTATGAAAGCACAAGCAGAATTTGAGCAACAATTACAAAGCAGTTTCGGAGTGATTGGAGAATTACAAACACTTTATCGTAAACATCGTGGCATTCTAATGAAAATTGAAAAAGTCGAAAGTAAAATCGCTGATACAGAAAGTGATGAAGAAGTAGAAAACTTATATCAAGAATTAGACGAATTAGAACAAACAGATGAATATAAAGAGTTTCTTAATAAATCAGAAGAATTACAAAAACAAGCACAAGAAGAAGCGGGAGAAGAAGATTTTGAACTTCACGATGAATTCGCTAATTTATTAGTTCGTGTATTCGATAATCAATTTACTGTAGATGAAGTATTCGACGGTTTAGAAGTGGAAAACTCATTATCAGAAACATACAGCAAAATCTTTGCAGGAAATGATGCGGGAAAGCCCAAGAAAAAAGCGACTACAACAAAAACAAAACAGCAGACGACGTAGTTCAAGATATTTATGAAGTATACCGTCATTTTATTGAAGAAGCACAATACAAGCCACATGAAGTTGATGCCATTGTAATGGAAGATTTCAATAAATACTTTAATACGAAAAAACGTAAGCGTAAGGCTAGTAAGGTAGCAGAAGCAGGAGCGTTAAGCCCTGAACAAATGATGGCAATTCTATAAAAAGTAAGGAGGTGGAATAATGGCGAATTTTAATTTAGGGGCGGAGGTTTCGCTCGACGTTGACCCGTTGCAAGCCTCCAAACAAACCTTAGAACGTAATTTAAAAGATATAAATAAAAGTTTAAGAAGTCAACGTGCTGAATTCAAAAAGAATGAATTAAGTGCAGAACAATTAGCAGAACGTGAAAAATCTTTAGGGCGCGCAGTTAAATTGCAAGAAGGTCTGCTTGAAAGACGTAAAAAAGATTTACAAAGCGTTAGAGATGAAATGAGTAAGTCTAATGTAGTTACTGACGCGCAAAGAACCAAATTACAAAGTGCTTCACGTGCAGTACAACAAGCAGAAAATCAACTATCTAATTACAATAAAGAATTGAAAGAAACTGAAGTCGCTTATAAACAGTTCAATCGTTCTACTGATCAAGTAAAAAATAGTCTTGGAGAATTAAAGAATAGAGCAAAATCGAGTGAAATTGCTTTTAAACAATCCACACGTTCGGTTGATTCATATAAAGATCACTTAACTACAATGAATTATACGATTAATAAATCTAAAGGCAATATTGATTTACTCAAAAAGAACTTGCGTGAAGTTTCTAATGCTCACGGTTCAGCTAGTCGTCAAGCAGACAAGTTAAGAAATGACATCATGAAAGAATCAATTGCAATGCAAATCGCACAAGGTCGTGCAGATGAATTAGCAGATGAATTAAAAGAAGTTGAAAGACAACAACGCAAAGTTGCGCTTGCAGGAGCAATGATGGCAGCAGGCTTTGCAGGTGCTCGCGGTAGCATGGACAGAATTGCTACCACATTAAGAAGTTTCGGCGAACTTACTCAAGGTATTGTGGGCGGAATCATGGCCACACAATTTGCAAACTTAGTTCCTATTATGGGTTCTGTTGTAAGTGCAGGCGCTGGTATAGGTGGTATGCTTACGTCGTTAGCTGGTGGCACAATCGGATTAGGTGGTGCCTTTGGTATTGGCATGGGTGCTATCAATGCGTTTGCAGGACAAGCCACATATGCACTAAAAAAATTAGAAGATGGCGAGTTAAGAGTAACAAATGAAGTAAGAAGTTATCAAAGCGCTTTAAATGGACTTAAAAGTAGTTGGGACGGGCTTATTGCTCAAAACCAATCTGCTATTTTTAATACATTAACAAATGGTATTAAAACAGCTAACTACGCATTAAGAACACTTAACCCATTTTTAACTACTACGGCTAGTCAGATTGAAAATATGAGTGGTCGTATGCATACGTGGGTCACTTCTTCACAAAACGCTCGCACTGCATTTAGCATCTTAAATAATCAAGGTACAAAAGCATTTGGCAATTTATTAAATGGTGCGTATCACTTTTTTGATGGTACAGTAGCCGTATTTAATAAGCTTAGTCCATTATTTGTGTGGGCATCAAAAGGCTTTGAAAATATGGGGCTCTCATTTAGAAGATGGGCGAATAGTGTTGAAGGATCTAATGCAATTAATAGTTTTGTACAATACACAAAAACGAACTTACCTATTGTAGGTAGAATATTCGCTAACGTTTTCAGTGGTTTATTCAACCTATTTGGTGCATTCGCAGGTCATTCCCACAATGTATTGTTAGGAATTGAAAGTGTAACGGAAGGTTTTAGACAATGGAGTGCACAACTAAAAAAATCTGACGGATTCCAACAATTTATTAATTATTTAGAAACAAATGGTCCTAAAGTATGGAGTATTGTAAAAAACATTTCTATGGCACTTTGGGGATTGATTAAAGGTATGGCACCCGTTGCAAGCGTGACTTTAAGTTTAACTGCTGCAGTTACGCAATGGCTAGCTAGTATGACAAATGCACATCCGTGGATTGGTAAACTTCTAGGTAGCACAGTAGCTTTAACAGGTGCGATGATGTTGTTCTTGAAACCTATATTTTTAGTAAAAGGTGCATTGACTGGTATGCGTGGCGCATTACTTGCGGTGACAGGAGCAGAAACATTACTAGGTAAATCTGGCGCGTTTGCTACCTTAGGTATGAAACGACAAGCAGTACAAGCTAGAATTACGGCTATTGCTACAAGAGCTTGGTCAGTTGCAACTAAAGCTGCAGCATTAGCAACAAGAGGATTAGGATTAGCCATTAGATTTTTAAGCGGCCCAATCGGTTGGATTGTTACAGCAATAGGCGCAGTCATTTTCATAATAGTAGAATTGTGGAAACACAATGAAACTTTCCGTAATTTCGTTATCGGTGCATGGACAGCAATTAAAAATACGGCAATATCCGTTTTCGGTTTCTTAAGACCTTATATAGTTGGTATTTGGAACGGAATCAAAACAGCATCATTAGTTGTGTGGAATTTAATGAAAACCTCTGCAACCCTAACGTGGAACGCAATTAAATTCGCGATACAAAACCCAATTCAAGCCTTAAAAAACGCCCTTTCATTTATTTGGAGTGGTATTAAAGCTAGTGCTTTATTTGCGTGGAATTCCATAAAAGTGGGCGTCATGGCGATAATTGGCGGTTGGTTAGCGTTAGTTCGTGCTAATTTCGCTATGTGGAGAACTGTTATCACTGGTGTTTGGAATGGAATTAAGTACGTATCAATAGCGATATGGAACGGTATTAAAAACGGTGTAATGGCTATCATTCGCGGCTGGATTGGATTAATAAGAGCTAGCTTTAATGGTTTGCGTGGTTTCTTTAGTGCAATGTGGAACGGTATAAAAAGCGTTTCTATAGCTATTTGGAATGGAATAAAGAATGGCGTAATAGCTATTGTACGGGCTTTAGTAGGAAATGCTAAACGAAGTATAGCCACATTACGTAGCTTTATTTCTGGTGTATGGAACGCAATTAAAGTTATTTCATTACGTGTATGGAATGCTATAAAAAATGGTGTGATTTCTGCCATTCGCGGTCTATCAAGTGGCGTTCGTAAAATCATAGGAACGTTACGTGGTTGGATCATATTGGCTTGGAACTACATTAAAAATAAAGTAGTTAATTTGGCTAAAGCACTTGGTAACGGGGTCAAACGAGCTTTTAATAGTCTTTGGGGAGCAGTCAAAAAAATATTTGGTTCTATACGTAATTTTGCAGTTAAAACATGGACATATATTAAAAATAAAGTTATTTCACTTGCAAAGGGACTTTATAGTGGTGTGAAACGAGCTTTTACTGGCACTTGGAATTTTGTAAAGCGCGTATTTAATAATATAAAAAACTTTTCTGTAAAAGCATGGAATTATATTAAAAATAAAGTAGTTAGTTTAGCCAAAGGATTATATAACGGAGTCAAACGTTATTATGGTAATTTATGGAATAATACAAAATCTGTATTCGGTAAATTACGTAGTTGGTTAATTAAAACTTGGAAAAATATCAAAAGTTCTGTAGTAAACCATGCTAAAGGTTTATGGAGTGGTGTTAAAGGAACTTGGAGTAGATTAAAAAGTGGCACAAGTTCAACATTTGGACGAGTGAAAAGTGACACTATTTCTAAATGGAAAAGCATGAAATCTTCTGTGACTGGTTTAGCTAAAGGTTTATGGAGTAGCGTTCGTAATACCTTTAGAAACATGGCAAGTGGGCTTAAAACTTTAATCGGCAGAATTAAAAGTCACATTAGTAATATGGTTGGTGGCGTCAAAGATGGTTTAAACAAATTAATTGGTGGTGTTAACTGGGTAGCAGGTAAGTTAGGCATGGATAAATTGCCAACTTTAAAACTACACACAGGTACAACACATACACAAAAATATGTAACAAATGGCAAAATAAATCAAGATACATTCGCTACAGTTGGAGATAAAGGACGAGGTAATGGTCCTGGTGGTTTCAGACACGAGATGATTCGTTACCCTAATGGTAGAACTGCGATAACTCCTAACCGTGATACTACTACATTTTTACCTAAAGGAAGTCAAGTATATAATGGTGCCCAAACACATAGTATGTTAAATAATCACCCTGCATTCGCGACAGGTACTTTGCCAAAATTTGCAAATGGCACACTGTCTAGTCTTTTAGGTGGAGGTAAAAAACCTAAAAAACATAAACACGATGATAATCTAGTGGGAGACGTAGCCAACGGCACTAAAGCCTTAGCGGGTAAAGTAGTAAATGGAGGCAAAGCAGTAGTTAGTAAGACATTAGAAACTGCAGGCAAAGGCAAGGATTGGCTAAAAAGTGCAATCGGTGACGTTATGGACTGGTTTGAAAAACCTGGTAAATTGGTAGATAAGGTACTTGAAGGATTTGGTGTCAGTCTTGATGGTTTTGGTATAGCCAAAAGTGCAGAATTACCATTTAACATGATGAAAGCAATGTTCAAAAAGTTAAAGACCGGAATAAAAAATAAGTTTACAGAATGGTTTGATGAAGCCGGTGGAGGCGAAGGTGGTTGGGTTGATATTAGTAAAGGTGTTAACTTCCCATTTAGTCCACACGGACGAGCACCTGGCTATCCATTCCCATATCCACATATGGGTGTTGATTTAAATTATGTATATGACAAATTGTATTCAACTCATAATGGTACAGCTACCGCAAAAACAGGATATAACGGTGGTTTCGGTAACTCAATGTGGATAAAATCAGGTATTTATGACATCATATACGGTCACATGAGCAAACTTGCTTTCCGTGGATCTAAAAAGGTGCATCCAGGTAGTTATTTAGGTGTTTCTGGTAATACAGGTATGAGTTCGGGACCACATTTACACTATGAAATGCGTAAAAATGGTAAACCTATAAATCCTATGCCTTTCTTGAAAAAGCAATCAAAAGGCGGCGGTAAATCTGGAGGTTCAAGAGCTGCAAGTAAATGGCGTCCAGAAATTATCAAAGCTTTAAGAGCTAATGGATTACCGACAAGTAGTAATTATGTCAATGCTTGGATTAGACAAGTTCAATCTGAGTCTGGTGGTAATGCAGGAGCAAGACAACAAGTGCAAGATGTAAACAGTGGTCCAAACGCTGCAAGAGGTTTATTACAAGTTATACCTACAACATTCGCAGCAAATAAATTACCGGGACACGGCAACATTATGAACGGTTTAGACAACGCAATGGCTGCAATCAATTATGCCAAAAAACGTTATGGTAAATCAGGCATGTTACAAGTTATCGGTCATGGTCATGGTTATGCGAAAGGTACCAAAAATGCTCGTAAAGGTTTCGCTAACATCTTTGAAGAAGGTGGAGAAATAATGCGAATGCGTGGCGGCGAGACAGTTATACCGAATGATGTATCTATTGAAGCATTCAAACAAATTGCTAACAGTGATATATTTGCACGTACTCAATCGGCAGTTTATGAGGCTATCTCACGCTATGCGGATGAAATCAGACAAGATAAAGCACAAAAACAACAAGAACAATACCGTAAAGATATGGAATATCAAGCATTAAAAGAACAAAACAGTAAATTAACATCTCTCGTAGATAAAATGGATACAATCATCTCATCTCTACTTAATATTGAAGACTCAAGCGAAAGAACTGCGAATAAAAAAACAGTTATAGATAAATTTAGTCATGAGAAAGAAGTAAACAATATTGTGGACAAGAGAGAACGTAATAAAGTAAGAACTTCAAAATTTAAACCAAGATTAACTTAGAGGAGGTGGTATTTTGAGCGATGCTTTAATTATTAATGATAAAAAACTAAATGATGTTTATATCGAAAGAGGGTTCAAAATACCCTCTTTTAATTTTGCTTTAGAAACTGAAGAAATTTCAGGACGATCTGGTGCAATTTTAAAAGATAGAAAATTAGGTGCGTTAGAATTTGATTTACCTTTAATCATTAGAAATGATGTACATACTGAACAAGGTAAAGAAAAAACACATGATGACGTTATTAATGAATTAGTAAAGACATTCAACCATGATGAAACAGTAAAATTAAGATTTGAAAGCCAAGATTGGTATTGGAATGCGTATGTAATTGGACCATTTGAATTTGATAAAGATGTAGGTATGCAAGCAGAATTAACATTAAAAGTACATGTTTTAGACCCATACAAATATGCCGTTGAAGGCACCAAAAACACTGCTATTTCAGACCAAGTCAGTGTGGTTAGTACAGGAACTGCAGATAGTCCAGTAATTGTACAAGCAACTGCATTACAAAATGCAAGTTATTATATGATTACTAAGAACGATGAAGATTATTTCATGATTGGTGACGATGACTTGGATAAACCAGTTGAAGATTACTCTCCAATTCTTTGGAATAATGAAATGCGAGCTTTTACAGGTTGGGGAAAACAATCAGGAAGCACTATCAATGATAATTACACAGGCGGTACTAATGGCGGTAGTTTTGAAATGAGTTCATCAAACGATTCATTCAAATTAAAATTAGATAGCATTACAGCTACATCAGGTTGGAATGGTGCAGAATATAAGCATAGCTTTGGTAAGTCTGCACAAGATTTTGTTTCCACTTGTAAAATTCATGTGAATCAAAAGAATAAAGGTTCTACACATTGTGCTCAATACTTATATGATACAGATAATCGCTTAATTGCAAGTATCGGTTACCGAAATGCTAGAGCAAGCCAAGCGATTGGTAGTATTGTAATTACATTATTTGACCAGTTAGGCCAACAAAAGAAAATCTATGAATACACAAATCTACCTATGTTTTATAAATGGGAAGATATTGTTATATATATGCGTTTAGAACGTGTAGGTACGACATTTAAAATTAAAACTTGGAAATATAAAGAGCTTGATTATCCTAAACGTGTGATTCCAGTCGATGTAAACGAAAAACAATGGGAAGATAGCGGGAAGTTTTACCAACGACCTATCGCAGCCGTCAGTGTTTATATCGCAAAGAATGGTAATTATAATCACATGCCTACGTACGTTTTAGGTAGTTACACTCATGAGAAGTTACCTAAACCACCTAAAGCACGTGACATGATAATTAAAAAAGGTGATGTGATTAACATTAATACACAAGATAAAACTGTGACGATTAATGAAGATCCGTCACTTGATTTAAAAACGTTTGGTAGTGATTTCTTTAATATCAATAGTGGTTATAACGAATGTATCATCTATCCAGAAAAGACTTTTGACACTACCGTTTATTGGCAAGATAGATATTTATAAGGAGGTGACGAATTGAAACATACAGGCATTCATATTTTAGATTTCAATGACAAAATCATTGATTATATTAGTCGTGATGACGGTGCATTATTAAATGCAGTGATGAGTATCAACGCTGAAGAAAAATCAGAAACATTCGATTTCACAATGTTAAATGATCGTGCTGAACATTTGCGTGAACGTAATCGTATTATTGCACAAGATAATAATGGTGTTTATCGCGAGTTCATTATTTCTCATGTTGTAGATAACTTTGATGGTACAACTGATGTAGAAAGTAATGCATCATATTTAGAAGATATCGATAAATCACGTCCAATTAAACCTGGGAAATATAGTTCGTATAGTACGTCTCAAGCCTTGAATGAGACACTACGTAATACTGGTTGGGAAATGTCAGATGACACTGAACATGGTGGTATGAGAACAACATCATGGACATCTTATTCAACACCATATGAAGTTATCAACATGTTATGCACAACATACGGTATGGTGGAAGAATACTATATAGAACTTGGTTCTCATACAGTAGAGCATAGATATGTATCACTTAAGCAACCAACCAATTTATTTAAAGGTAAAGAAATCACTAAAGGTAAAGATTTAACAGGAATGACACGTACCGTTGATATGTCAGAAGTACGGACTGCATTATATTCGATTGGTCCTGAAAACGACACTGGACAACGATTAGAAAAAATAGTTACAGATGATGACGCTCAGGCACAGTTTGGATTGCCTGGGCGTTATTTATGGAGTGTGTATGAACCAGAATCAGACGATAGCAATATGACTGATGAGCGTTTAACCACACTTGCTAAAACCGAACTCAACAAACGTAATAAATCGGCAATCAGTTATGAAATAACTTCTACAGATATACACAAACACTATCCAGAAATGGTTGTTTCACTTCATGATACGGTAAGGATTAAGGATAGAGATTTCAGACCACCGCTTTATATAGAAGCAGAAGTCATCGGCGTTGATTACAACTTACTCACTGATGAAAGTAACTACAAATTCGGCAACGTAGTTGAATATGAAGAAAATAACTTAAGAGATATATTCAATAAAAAACTTGCTGATATAAGTAAGAAATTGAATGATAACGTAACGAATATCAATACAATTGTTAATGATGTAGTTGCAGGCCAATTAGAATACTTTGAACGTAAGATATTTAAACAAGACACGCCACCAGATAATCCAGTTAATGACATGCTTTGGTACGATACAAGCAATCCTAATGTTGCAGTATTAAGACGATATTGGAACGGTGAATGGTTAAATGAAACTGTAGATGATGTTGAGAAAATCGGAGGTATCACGAGAGAGAAAGCGCTACTAAGTGAATTACAAAACACATTTGCTAACCTTTCAATTCAACATAGTAAGATATTGAATGATACAAACGAAGTATTAAACAGTGAATACTTGGTTGATACAGATCTTAAAAACAAACTTCAAACTGAAATTAATAATATTGATGAAATCTATCTAAGTATTCAAAGTGATTTAAATGCTATGACACCAGATACTGCTACTATTGGTGCTTTAATAGATATTCAAAGTCAATTTAGTTCCTATAGACAAAAGTTACAAAATTTATATAAAGCTATGCGTGACGCTCAAGTTTCGGCAGATAAACGATTGCAGTTACTTCAATCCCAATATACTGATGAGAAATTTAATGACGCATTGAATAAAGTGGCTACTAAGTTTGGGTTAACTATTGATGAAAACAACAATATGGTCGGCACACCAAACGTAATTGAAAAAGCAATTCAAGCTTCACGTGAAGATACAGAAGAACAGTTGAAAAGTTATGTAAAAAGCGTAGATTATCAAACAGATCAAAACGGTATTGTTCAACGGCTGGATAGTGCCGATAGTGAAAGATTACAATTAAGTAATCAAATTAGCGATAAAGTCAGCTTAAGTGAATATAATAACGATAAAGAAGATACAGAAACTAAACTCACTACTATGGACACGTTGATATCGCAAAATGGACAAGATATCCAACAAAGAGCAACTAAAGAGGAGTTTAATACTAGTAAGAAAACATTATCTAAAGTAATATCGGACTTCACAAACAATGTTGCTACAGGTATGACATTCACATACGACGAAAATGGTGCAATTCAATTAATGAATATTGGTAGTGACGGTATTAAGTTGAAAGGTGATAAAGTTGATATCACAGTTAACAAAGATTTTAATGTAGTCACACAATCCCTCAACAATAAAGTTGGTAAAGATGAAGTTGTCAATAGGCTTAACCTTTCAAATGAGGGATTAGATATTAACGTCAATAAACTAGGTATTGTCGGCGGGGATTCAACAAATAATTTAACGATTAGAAATAATCAAGTAATGTCACGAGGTCAATTCACACGTACTTGGTCGGGCGTTACAGACGTATCTAACGCAACAGTCGGTATTCGTAATGGTTATATTATGAGTTCAAATGAAGATACTGGATATAACTTATATATGACTGAAAAAGGACTTTCCACAATGATGAGTGGTGGTCTTGGGTCAGAACAAGCCGGTGCATTAGAATTTCACTTTGACTTAATGAATGACCATTCGCGTGGTGTTAAGTTAAGTTCGACATATGGTGTTGTATTCTTACAATCTGAACAAAGTCGTATTTATACACGTTCAAGATATACAACGAATATTGAAACGTGGGAGGGTTCTATTTACATTCGTCCATACTATGGTACTAGACTTGGTGTAAACGAATTTTCATTCTATGTTAAATCAAACGATGATAGTGATACGACTGATGGTACATTAACTTTCGGAGAATTAAGTAACGAAACAAATATAGCTGGATTTGGTAATGCAGGGTCTGGCATAAGATTTAAAAAAGCAGGATTTCCAGACTTTGGTACTAATTGGCAGTATGAGCCAATCATTTATGCCACTAACAACAGAGGCGATATCGGTAGTGGTAGTTTCTACGCCAACCGACTATATGGCGATTGGACAACGAAAACAGATAACTTATACGCATGTGTTAAAGACAAATTAAGAATCACAGACATCAAAGGGTACAATAGCGGTAATACTAATTATAAGGACTTGCAATGCAAAGATATTCAAGCCAATACTATACGTGTAAACACAGGTAATAACTTTTATCTAGGTGTTTCTACTGGTGAATTACGAGTAACTAATAACTTAATGTATAACGGTGGAGATATAGGATATAAACCAGTTGTAGCAAGTGACTTTATAAAAGCTTCAAGAGTTGAGTATAAAAAAGACATTTCACTTTGGAAAACAGATGCTTTAAGAACTATCGCAGAAGATTTAGATTTATATAGTTATAAATATAAAGAGGATGAACAAGAAATAATTCATCATGGTCCAGTAATTGGAGATGATTATAAAACACCAAATGTTTTTGTAACAGGTGATGGTATAAATACCAATGAATTATTGACTTATGCTTTAAAAGCTATTCAACAATTAAATGAAAAAGTTGAGAAATTGGAGGAACAAATCAATGGAAAATAATAATCAAGGATTACAAGCTAATCCGCAATTTACAATTAATTACCTTACACAGGAAGTGGCAAGACTAACGCAAGAAAATGCAATGTTAAAAGCAATTATACAAGAACAAAATTCAGAAAGTGCCGAAGAAGAGTAATCTTTGGCACTATTTTTATACAAAAAATCAGGAGGAATTTATTATGACAAACGAAGTAGTAAATAGAAAAGAAAATTATATTTTGGTACAGGTATCACCAGAAGGGAACGAGGCAGTTTTAAATCTAGACTATAGAGGTCAATTTTCTTCTACGCCAATTTCATCACAAGCTTATAAGATTGATGATTTAAATAAAGCACAACAATTAGCAACACGATTAAATAGTTTAAATCAACTTAACTTTGAATTCGGTATCGTTCAAACTTTATTAACAATTAAAGTAGCTAAACAAATTGTAGATGTAACGTTTGTGGATGATACAGAAAGTGTTTAATGACGTTTATGCCACAATCTTTTATAGGTTGTGGCTTTTAATTATGTATAAGGTGGGAGCAATGTGATAGACCAATTCGACAACGAAAGTTTAAAAGAACCTCAAAATATGAGGATTCTTTTTACAGATTTAAGTAATAACGTTAAGAAACTTAGAAATGAATGTGACGCGTTAGAGAATAGTTTGAATGATCCCGATGTCGGGATAAGAATGTCTTTGAAAGAAATTAGAAGAGATATCGAAACATTAGATAAAAAAATAAATATCATGACAGAACAACAAAGCGATACACGAAAAACGGTAAAAAATGCATCAATTGGTGGTGTGTTAACAGCTAGTATTGGTGGGATAGTTGCGTTTGTTCTGAAACAGATAGGGTTATATTGAGGTGTTGAAATGAGAAAAACAAGTACGATTGAAAGTATAAGTATTATGTATCTTTTATATTTCTATGTAACATTATTCTTTACACCCCGTTTATTTGAGGCAGAACATTCAGACTTGTACAAGGCTCTACAAAGGGTCATGGAATCACAAGACGCTTGGGAATTTACAAGTTTAACCTTAATCATTTTATATGTCATAACACTGTTCATAAAGCACTATGTAGCAGAAATGTTTATAAATGGAATTGTAGGTTTGTTTTTCGCTTTAATAGCTATTACTTATGTTTTTACTTACCCTAACATTGGAGCAGGGTTATTTATGTTTGTAAGTTTCTATTGTTTTAGACAAGTTTATAGAGCTAGTAATAGACATGAATACATGCAAGTAAGAAAAGTAAAGCAAAAATTGAGTGATAGTGAAGATTGCGAATATAAACAATATAAAGGTGAAAAGTAAAGTCGACATAATGTCGGCTTTTTATTTTACTCAAAAGGAGTTTTTTGATGAATTGGAAATTAAGATTAAAAAATAAAACAGTTTTAACAGGCTTAGTTGGTGCATTACTACTTTTTATTAAACAAGTGACTGAATTATTTGGACTTGATTTAACTTCTCAATTAGAACAAGCGAGTGGATTAATAGGAACAATATTAACTATTTTAGCAGGACTAGGTGTTATTGTAGATCCGACTTCAAAAGGTGTAAAAGATAGTGGTATTGTACACAGTTATTCTAAACCACGTGATAGTGATAACCCTAATGAATTTGTACAATGGCAAACTCATCAAGATGATGTAAGTGAACTAACACCAGAAATTAATAAAAAACATTTTGAAGAACATGATACATCTGAGCCGTTTTCTGATGATAGCGATGAAATCGAATGGGATGTAGCAGAACATGAAAAAGACGAAACATTAACGCGTGGTCAATCAAGACTGCATGAGGAGGTTAAATAATGGTTGCAAATTTAATAGAAAAAGAAGCAATTGATTATATATACAGTTTAGAGGGGGAAGGTTGGGATTTTGATGGTGTTTATGGCTGGCAATGTGTTGATTTAGCCAATATGTACTGGTATAAATTATTCGGGCATGGTTTAAAAGGCGAAGGTGCTGCAGACATTCCTAATGTTAATGATTTTAAAGGTGAAGCAACCGTTTACCAGAATACACCCGATTTTAAAGCTAAACCAGGTGACGTAGTTATATTTAACCGTAATTATGGTGGTGGTTATGGACATGTTGCTATTGTGCTAGATGGCAACCATGATGGTAGTTATAATTCGTTCGTCTCATTAGATCAAAATTGGTATGGCGGTGGACTAGCTAAAACAGAAATTGCACAACGTATTGTCCACAACTATGATTTTCCTATGTGGTTTATACGCCCGAAATATAAAACTAAAACACAATCACGTTCAACACAATCACCAACGCTCGAGAAGAAAAAAATAACACCTAAGAAAAAACGTAAAACACAAAAAATAAAATATATTCAAGATTATGTTACGGGGTACAACTTACCCAAGCGTGGATATAATCCCAAAGGTATAGTTATACACAATGATGCCGGTAGTATAGGGGCTACTGCGGAAGCTTATAGAAATGGTTTGGTTAATGCACCATTATCAAGACTTGAGGCTGGTATTGCGCACAGTTATATAAGTGGTAATACTGTATGGCAAGCATTAGATGAATCACAAATCGGTTGGCATACGGCTAATCAAAGCGGAAACAAAAGCTTTTATGGCGTTGAAGTTTGTCAGTCTATTGGTGCAGATGATAAAACATTCTTACAAAATGAACAAGCAACATTCCAAGAATGTGCTAGACTATTAAAAAAATGGGGTCTACCTGCTAACAGAAATACTATAAGACTACATTGTGAATTCGTTAGTACATCATGTCCACACAGAAGCTCAGAACTTCATACTGGTTTTGACTCAGTTACTCAAGGATTACTACCTAAAAACAAGCAACTGAAATTAAAGGATTACTTTATTAAACAGATTCGTAGCTATATGAACGGGGATATTCCTGTAGCAACTGTAGTTAAAGGGACAAGTGCATCTAGTAATACAAAATCAACTGTAGCAGGCGCGTGGAAACGCAACAGTTATGGTTCATGGTATATGAGCGAGAAAGCAAGATTCACTAATGGTAATCAACCAATTGCTGTCAGAACAGTAGGCCCGTTTAGAAGCTGTCCATATGCTTATGATTTCCAACCAGGAGGTTATTGTGATTATGATGAAGTGATATTACAAGATGAGCACGTTTGGATTGGTTACGATTGGGAAGGACAACGTTATTATTTACCAATTAGAGAATGGAATGGTGTAGCGCCTCCTAATCAAGGATTAGGTGACTTATGGGGAACGATTAGTTAAAAAAGGTTCCATTAAGTGGAAATAATGTGTTATATTATATATGGATTTCAATCCAGTTTAGTTATAAGATATTTTATATTCATATTTTTTTCTCTATTTAGAGGTAGTCGTGGGGACTACCTCTTTTTTTGTATAAAAAATAGTATTAGGGTTTCATTAATTAGAAATAATATGTTATATTACTCATGGATGAGAATCCAACTTGTTTAGTTATAAGAATTATTTTTCGTAAGAACCTTACTTTTCTTTTTCCTTTCAGGGTAGTCCTAGAGGCTACCCTATTTTTTATGTAAAAATAGTAATGGGGTTTCATTAAGTGAAAATAATATGTTAAATTATTGTTGTGGGATATTTTCCCACAAAATATAGGCAGTTTCGCCTCATTCTTTGTTATAAACTTTGTAGAAGGCAGTCCTCGTGACTGTCTTTTTTTTAAATATGATATATTAATAAACATAAAATCAAAACTTTTTTACATTTAGGGTGTCCATTTTGTGGACACCTCTTTTTTTATGTGAGAGTTTTACAATACAAAAAAGAGCGCTATCTTGTACCGAGAAAAGACAAGATAGCGCATTGCAGTTTAAATATCACAGAAAGGAATGATTTTTTAAGTTCACCTTAAAATATAAAGATGAACTACACAAGCATACCAAAATATTTACAAAAAATAAACCGAAAAAAAGAAAAAAAATAGTTGAATACTTACTTAATGTGTAGTATAATTGTATTTGTAAGTTAGTTAATGACTTACGAACTTCAAGTGAAGGGAGGTTAAAACCTTGGTTTACTTGATAGAAAAAGCGCTAGAACAACCGATATCATTACTGATACTAGTTCTTCCAGCGCTTATAAAACAACTAAGAATATGGCATCTAAATTATCTAAACATCACTAAAGATAATTAAGACAAGTAATCAACAGGAGCCTTAAGGCTCCTCCCTACACTTGAAGTATATAATAAATTTTGGAGGTTTTCAAATATGACAGGACAAACGTATTTATCATTGTTTATATTAATCCTACCATTGTTACTATTCATAGGAAGAAAAACGCATTTTTATTATTTAGATAAAAAGAATGGACGTAGATAAAATGAGTGACTACAAATTAAAAATAATTGAGTTGATCGAGAGTGATATAACAGGGTATCAAGTTTTCAAAGATACAGGGTTAAGCCAAACGGTTATGTCGTCCTTAAGGACTGGTAAGCGTGATGTTGATAATTTAAGGTTGGGAACAACCGAAAAGCTATACGACTACGCATGTAAAGTGTTATAGTGGTAATCTATAGTCGCTACAATAACCACCCACACATGTCACTGGGTGGATTATTTATGAAATTTGAACAATTTAAATTGAGAGGTAATAAAAATGAATGAAATAACTGATAAATTAATATTTCACCTGAATATTAGTGGATTGGATATATTAATATGAAAAATGAAGTGTTAAAACCGCTATTTAAATATCCAGGAGGTAAAAGCTCTGAATATAAACATTTAAAAAAATTGTTCCCAAGTTTTAAATATTATGTAGAACCTTTTTTGGGAGGGGGAGCTGTTTATTGGGCAACGAAAGCAGAAAAATACTTGATAAATGACTTTTCGAAAGAATTAGTTTCGGTGTATTCATTTACAAAATCTAGAGATGAAAAATTTTTTAACTTATTAAACGATGTCTCTATTATTTGGAATATAAAAAAGAAGTACATTAGTTTTGTTAAAGAAATTTTAATGAGTGAAAACGATATTAATATCATTGAATTAAAAGAAATGTCTTCAAGAATATTATCAGTATCTAAATATCTTCCAAAAAACAGAGAAGAGCTTACAGTATTTCTAGAAGAAAGTATTGTTCGAAAAAAGAAATCGTTGAAACGAGTAACTAAAGGTGAATATATAAAAAATTGGGAAGAAAATGCACATGGAGTGATAGGAGCTTCGATATATACTTATTTGAGAAATTTATACAATCATTGCTCTTATGATCAAGAGCCTCAACTTAAAACAGTCTTATATTTATTTTTAAGGGAATATTCTTATTCTTCGATGTTTAGGTACAATGCTTCTGGCAGCTTTAACGTGCCTTTTGGTGGAAATTCTTATGCAAATAAATCTTTTGAAAATCGTTTTAAACAAATAAAATCTCAACTAGTATACAAAAAGCTTAGTAATACTGAAATTAGACAAGGAGATTTTTCACAAGTGTTTGTTGATGATGAAGAAACATTTATGTTTTTAGACCCTCCGTATGATACAGAGTTTAGTACATATAACCTACATGTATTTGACTACAAAGAGCAGATTAGATTACGTGATAATTTACTAAAACTAAAGAAAACAAAATGGTTAATGGTTATAAAATCTACGGAGTTTATTGAAGAACTTTATGATAAAAATGACTTTTATAAAATGCATTTCGATAAAAGTTATTCAGTGAATTTTAAAAACAGGAATATGAGAGAAGTAAAACATTTGGTAATTACGAATTACAAGATAGGAGATATATAAATGGCGACACCAGAAAAAGACATTAGAAAAGCAGTAGCTCTTTTATTAAATCAATACGGAAAGTTAGAAACATCTGAAGTGAAAAAACTACTTCAGACAGTCATGCCCTTTGATGAAGATGATAGAATGATGAGTAATACAAGGAATGAACCGCTTATTATTCAACGTATTGGCAACATTGTTTCACATCAAACTGAAAATTACAAAATTTACTTAGATACATATGCAATTGATAAAAGCGGTAAAAAAGCCTACTGGTACTTATTGAATGGCCTTAACTCTGATAATAGTTTAGGTATCTTATCTGATGAAGACTTGAAGAGAAGACGGGAATTACGAAGTCGTTTTGTACCCAAAAAAATAGATTGGCAAAGTGTCAACGAAAGTAGGGAAGATCTTGGTAAATATGGAGAAGAATTTGTAATAAGATATGAAACCAATAGAATTTTACAATTTGCACCTGAAGACACCAATAGAATAATACACTTAAGCGAAGAACAAGGAGACGGTGCAGGTTTTGACATTATTTCGTTGAATGAAAACGGTATGGAGATATATATAGAAGTAAAGACTACGAAAGGAAACCTGAATACACCTTTCTATATGACAGAGAACGAACGTGCTTTTTTTGATTTATATAGAGGTGAAAATAATTTATATATATATAGAGTTTATAATTATGATGATGCTAAAAAAAATGGTGAAATTAAAATCATTTCAGCAGAAGAGTTATTTACACAATATCAATTCGACCCTATATCTTATAAGGTTACGAAAAGAGAATGAAATATTAGATAGAATATAACCGTATCTTAACTGGTACGGTTATATTCTATGCTATAATACACTTAACGATAACGTCAAAAAGACGATACTATATTCTACTAGCCACGTTCATATGAGCGTGGCTTTTTATATGAAATAATGCTAAAATATAAATGGAGTTCCCCAACTCCATTATTGCTTACATTCAACAGTTATCTTCCGCCACGTTCTTTATGAGCGTGGTTTTTTTATATGAGCGTGTCAAATACGTGTCAAAATAGTTATGATTATTTAAATTCATTTAGAAAATAAATTTAAAAAAACACTGTAGTTACGGCTGTTTAGGTTTGTTTAGAAATTTATATTTATCCCTCACTCTCCGTAAAAGTGCCTAGAATGGTTTTAATCCATTCTAGGCTTATTTTTGTTTTCTTTTAAATTAGGGATTAATTTGAGGATAAAAGAATTTAAATGAAAGTCTCAATTCTAATAAAAGTGAGTAAAGTTGCCGAATCAAAAATTGAAGACCATAAAGAAAGACAACCACACAACGTTAAAAAAGAAATAAAAACATTAGAATTATATATTAAGAAATAAAATAAAAATGTTATAATATACATAAGTCAACGACAGTGCGTGGACTATTAAAACGAAATACATTGAACACAGTAGCCAGCCAACTATGAGGCTAGGCGATAATTGAATATCATAGTATTTTGCAGGATTGAGTTTTATACTTATCCTGCTTTTTAAATTTAAAATGATACATCATGAGAATTTTTACAATTAAACAAAAAATTATATTATAGAGATTGAAGTATTACTACTTCAATCTCTATTTTTTATGGATAAAATCAAATGAAAGTTATAAGAATAAGTCAATATGATTATGAGACACTGTTTAACAATATAATATGTGCTAGTAATCACCAGATTTGGGATTATAAAAATAGAAGGGGTTAAGGTTATCAGAAATTTTACAATTGATTTTGAAAACATTGCAATGATTTTATGGCTATTAATAATTCCAAACGTTTTAGTTGAAAGCATATCTAAGTATCTTAAAAACGATAATATTTATAATATATAATTTTCTTCATTCAAACTTTATACATATATAACATATCAAACATATAAGAAAAACCCTAAAGCGATACGATAAGGTATGCTTTAGGGCCATAGGATTATGGAACTTGAGTTCCAGGATGATCATGATGCAGATTATTTGTTACCAAATAAACCTTTGAAGAAATCTACTGCTTTTTTGATAAGATCTGTGATAAATTGCATTGTGATTCACCTCCTATAATTTGTATCTTTAATATAAATCTTTTTTAATCTTTTTTGGTGTTTTTTTCTTATTTTATATACGTTTTTCCCAAGATGTAGTTTTTATCATTTAAAAGGACATTCTTGAATGCGAAGGTGTAGATATACATTTGTTTCTACATACTTTATTAGAAATTTAAGATTTGAACACTGATAGATGCTATTAAAATCGTTATAATTAAATATGTAATCATAAATGGAGGAATGACTCGTGGACTTTTGGTTAAAGGAACAATCTATCAAGAATAAAAACAAAATAGCTGTGACTGATGGACAACGCTCGCTTACATTCAAAGCTTTATATGATGAAGCGCATGTACTTTCACAACATTTAATACAATTAGCTCAGTCAAGAATTGGTTTACATATTAACAATCGAATTGAATCATTGATATTAATACATGCATGTTGGCTTGCTAATATTGAAATTGCGATGATTAATACTCGATTAACGACTAATGAAATGATTGCTCAAATGAATTCAATCGATGTTAATACAATTATCACAATGACATCTTTAGAATTAGAAGGTTTTAATATATACAATATTGAGGAAATTCAGCTTTTAAATCAAATAGAAGATCAAATGAATATTTTTAAATTAGAAAATATCGCATCAATCATGTTTACGTCGGGTACGACAGGTCCACAAAAGGCTGTGCCTCAAACGTTTAAGAATCATCTAGCAAGTGCAGAAGGATGTAAAAGGAGCTTAGGTTATAGTCAACAATCTAAATGGTTATCTGTACTCCCGATTTATCATATATCTGGTTTGAGTGTGATATTACGTAGTGTGATGGAAGGATTTACTGTCAGACTATTAGAGAAATATAATACAGAAGATATGCTTGATATAATTAAAAATGAAGATATTACTCATGTGTCTCTTGTACCACAAACATTAAAATGGTTAATGGATGCCGGTTTAGAAAAGCCTTATCAATTAGAAAAGATACTGTTAGGTGGCGCAAAGCTTTCTTCTAATTTAATTCAACAAGCTTTAGAGTATCGCTTGCCTATTTATAATTCGTTTGGAATGACTGAAACATGTTCACAATTTTTAACTGCGACACCAGATATGTTGGCTCAACGATATGATACAGTTGGAAAACCGAGTGATAATGTCAAAGTTAAAATTAAAGATGCTGATCAAAATGGTCACGGTGAATTACTTATAAAAGGGGAAAATGTAATGAATGGTTATTTATATCCTTCTAATTTAACAGATACCTTTGAAGATGGCTTTTTTAAAACAGGTGATATTGCTGAAATTGACGATGATGGCTTCGTTATGATTTATGATCGTCGTAAAGACTTAATCATTAGTGGTGGAGAAAATATCTATCCATATCAAATTGAATCTGTAGCTAAATATTTTCTTGAAATTGAAGACGCCGTATGTATCGGTCAAAATGACGACACATGGGGTCAAGTACCGGTACTATATTATATCGCCCAAGACTATGTTGATAAAAATGATTTACAGCAACATTTCTCCACACATTTAGCTAAATATAAAATACCTAAAGCCTTTTATGAAGTAAATGAATTACCATATACATCAACAGGTAAACTACAAAGAAATAAAGTGATGTCAAAGGAATCAAAAAATGAAGATAAATGAGTTGAAGTTTTATTTATATAGTCAGGCATTTAAATCACCTATTGTGACACCTAAAGTGTCGTTAGACAAAAGAGAATGTTTAGTTATCGAACTGATTACTGATACAGGTGATACGTATTTTGGTGAGTGCAATGCCTTTAAAACACCATGGTATGATAAGGAAACCATATCATCGGTTAAACAACAGATTGAACAGTGGTTTGTATCAATTAAAAATAAAGATGTACATTCGTTTGAAGAATGGCAGGCATTATTGAATACATTAAATCATTGTCCGGCAGCCCGCAGTACAGTTGTCATGGCGTTATATCAAATGTATTATAAACTTAAAGCATTTAAGGTTGAATATGGTGCTACCGTGAGTGGATGGAGTGATGCCCAATTTGCGACGTTAAAGCAAACACAACCTAAACGTATAAAAGTGAAATATTCAAATCAATTAATTTCTGATATTAATAAATTAAAGTCATTAGAATTTCCATTTGATATTGTCATCGATGCAAATGAGTCACTCGATATCAATCAATACCAAGAAATAAATAAAAATACTAAGCAGAACATATTATATATAGAAGAACCATTTGCTAATATTAATACCTTAAAACAGTTTGATGATGAACCTCAATTACCTATTGCTATTGATGAAAAAGCTACATCAATTGATGATATTCAGTTTATTGTTTCGCATTATCCAATTGATACGGTCGTACTCAAGCCGTTTAGATTAGGTGGCATTGACCGTGTTATCGAAACCATTGATTATCTAAAAAATAGGGGTATTAATATTGTTGTAGGTGGTATGTACGAATATGGATTGAGTCGATATTTTACTGCGATGTTATCTCAATATGGTGATTATCCTGGAGATGTGACGCCAGCAGGCTATTATTTTGAAAATGATTTTGTGGAAAATGAAGGTATTTTAAAAGAGGGAATGATTGCATTCATCCCCCCAGTAGTTGATAGAAGTAAATTAGAATGTATTAATGGTGATGTTTAGACTTATTTTTAGCAAGCGGTACTGGGTCATAGCCACCTTTATGTAGTGGATGGCATTTGAGTATGCGTCGAATGCCTAAATATAATCCTTTGAAAGCACCATGATATTGAATCGCTTCACGCGTATATTCTGAACATGTAGGATAAAAGCGACAAGTAGGTGGTGTTAATGGAGATATATAGCGTTGATAAAAATGTATCAAGGCTAGAAATATTTTTTTCATAAAAAAGCCTCCAACCAGAATTTTGAATACAGTTATTTTAACATATTATAAAGGAATGTGATGTACTTGAAGTTTTTAGATAAAGACCAAAGAGAAGTGCAGTTAACATATAAAGCGAATACAGATAATCCAACAGGTAATCACGTTCTTGCAATACCAGTATACCAAGGGAAGTTATTATTTACTCGACATAAAAATAGAGGTATTGAATTTCCTGGCGGCAAAAGAGAACATGGAGAATCAAGTATTGATGCTATCCAACGAGAATTATATGAAGAAACCGGCGCATATGTAGAAGAAATGCAGTATATTGCTCAATATACTGTGAAAACTAACGATGCCACTAGGTTCGTCAAAGATGTTTATTTTATTCAAGTTTCATCTTTAGCCAATCGAACTGACTATTTAGAAACAGATGGCCCTTGTCTTTTTACTTCTATTAAAGACATACCATATAGTGAACGTAGTTTTTTGCTACAAGATGACGCCATTTTACACTGTTTTGAAAGGGTGACTTCACTTGGACTTTATTAAAATGAAAAGAATGCCGATTGAAATAGCTACGCACCAGTTTGATGAAATCACTTATGATGTTGATCATCTAAAAGTGAAAGCACTAATGATGACACCATATAGTAAAGTTAATCGAATCGTGGTTTATTTAAGAGGCGGAAAAGGACAAGTTGGTCGGGTACGAGCAGCTCGTTTAATGCAATTTTCCAATGAGCACACACTTGTTGTAGGCCCTTATTATAGAGGTAATAATGGTAGTGAAGGTAAAGATGAGTTTTATCGAGGAGATTTAAATGATGTCACTGAACTTATACGCATATTACATTCAAAATATCCCAACGCGTTTATACATATGATTGGATTTTCTCGTGGTGGGTTGCAAGGCTTGCTAACATTTCAAGATTTACCAGTTGATAGTTATATCATTTGGGGTGGTGTTTCTGATATACATTTAATGTATGAAGAGCGTGTGGATTTAAGAGGGATGCTGAGAAGAATGGTAGGACATCCTAAAAAAGATCATGAAGCATATGAAGTTAGAGAAGCGATACAATATATTACACCGCAAAGTCCACCGATTTTAATTGTACATGGTGGTAAAGATAAACAGGTAGGTATTCATCAAGCTTATTATCTAGAACGACAATTGAAAGATATTGGTGCACCTTATGATACATGTTATCAAATGGAAGAAGGACATGTACCTCGACCATTTGCTTTGCAAGAAACTTTAACGTATATACATAAATGGATGACTCAAATAGAAACAAACAAAAAATAGCGCAGCAGATTTAAGTCTGCCGCGCTTTACTTTTATTTATTGAAAGCACCTTTGTCAGAAATATGTTCCACTTCAGGGCCGAATTTTTTGAAGTTATCTTCGAATCGTTGGATAAGATCATTTGCTTGTGCTTTATATTTTTCAGCGTCGCTCCAAGCATTAATAGGATTTAAAATAGTTTTTGGTACATCTTCGATTTCAACTGGAATATTTAAACCAAATGTTGAGTCTTTTGTAAACTCTGCATCTTTTAATTTACCTGAGATTGCTTGGTTAACCATTTGACGCGTATAGTGTAAACTAATTCTTCTACCAACACCATATTTTCCGCCAGTCCATCCAGTGTTAACTAAATACACATCAACATCATGTTTATCAATTAATTCACCTAATAGGTCTGCATAAACAGTTGGATGTAGTGGTAAGAATGGTGCGCCGAAACAAGTAGAGAATGATGGTTCTGGTTCAGTTACACCACGTTCAGTACCTGCTAATTTAGACGTGAATCCACTTAAGAAATGATACATTGCTTGATCTTTAGTTAATTTTGAAATTGGAGGAATCACACCAAATGCATCTGCAGTTAAAAAGATAATCGTATTAGGATGTGCTGCTTTTGAAGGTAATACAATATTATCAATATGATGAATAGGGTATGCCGCTCTTGTATTTTCAGTGAATTTATTATCATCGAAATCAACAGTACCATCTTCTTTAACGACTGTGTTTTCTAGGATAGTGCCGTATTCAATAGCATCATAAATTTGTGGTTCTTTTTCTTTTGAAAGATTGATCGCTTTTGCGTAGCAACCACCTTCAATGTTGAACACACCATTTTTATTCCAACCATGTTCATCGTCACCGATTAATTTTCTTTCAGGATCAGCTGATAACGTTGTTTTACCTGTACCTGATAACCCAAAGAATAATGCGACATCGCCTTTTTCTCCTACGTTAGCAGAGCAATGCATACTCATAATATCTTGCATAGGTAATAAGTAGTTCATTACTGAGAAGATACCTTTTTTCATTTCACCAGCGTATTCTGTGCCACCGATTAAAATAACCTTATGCTTAAATGATACAATGACAAACGTTTCAGTTTTCGTACCATCAACTTCAGGATCAGCTTTAAAATGTGGTGCTGATACAATCGTAAAGTTAGGTTTGATTGATTTTGCTTCTTCTTTAGATTCAGGACGAATGAACATATTATGTGCAAATAAATTATGCCATGCTAATTCGTTAATGACAGTTAATTTTAAACGTGAATCTTTATCACTACCTGCGTAGCCGTTAAACACATATAGTTCATCTTTTTTACCTAAGTAATCTAATACTTTATTATAAAGTTTTAAGAATGTTTCTTCATCGATAGGTTGATTGACGTCTCCCCAATCTACATTATCTCTATATGAAGGTTCAGTAACGATAAACTTATCTTTTGGTGAGCGACCAGTATATTTACCAGTGCTTGCGTTAATAGCGCCTAATTCAGTAAGTTCACCTTCATTAATATCTAAGATCTTATTGTAAAGTTGAGTTGTTGATAGTTGAAACTTCGTTGATGGTTTTTCTAATAATTGTTTAATTTTTGACGTTTCAGAGTATGTATCAATCGACATACTTAATCCCTCCAGATAGTTATAATGTAAGCCTTTACATTTCAATAGTATAACATATCAATTTAATTAATCCACCGTAAATTATTACTAAAATAACTTAAATCATAAATTGACATTAATTCTCTTATTAGGTAGTATTAATTTTAACGGATTCTCTTATCCTGAGTGGTGGAGGGACATGGACCCAATGAAACCCAGCAACCTCTTTTTACATATAAAAAGAAAGGTGCCAAACCGTTTGCAGACACATAATGTCTGAACGATAAGAGCGAATGGACGTATAAGAGCCTTCACTCTATCTAGGTAGTAGTAGAAGGCTCTTTTATTTAGCTCGTATAAAAGAGAATTATCGTAATATATTTTAAAAGGAGCAAAACATGACTAACAATAAACGATTATTTACTTCAGAATCAGTAACTGAAGGACATCCAGATAAAATTGCTGATCAGGTATCTGATGCAATCTTAGACGAAATTCTTAAAGACGACCCTAATGCACGTGTCGCTTGTGAGACAACAGTGACAACCGGAATGGCATTAATTTCAGGTGAAATTTCAACAACGACATATGTTGACATTCCAAAAGTAGTAAGAGAGACAATTAAAGATATTGGTTATACACGTGCCAAATATGGTTATGATTCACAAACAATGGCGGTTTTAACTGCAATTGATGAACAATCACCAGATATCGCTCAAGGTGTTGATACAGCATTAGAATACCGTGATGATATTTCTGAAGAAGAAATTGAAGCAACTGGTGCAGGTGACCAAGGATTAATGTTTGGCTATGCTACAAACGAAACAGATACTTATATGCCGTTACCTATTTTCTTATCTCATCAATTAGCGAAACGTCTATCAGATGTACGTAAAGATGACATTATAGATTATTTACGTCCAGATGGTAAGGTTCAAGTCACTGTAGAATATGATGAAAATGATAAACCTAAACGCATTGATACTATTGTTGTATCAACACAACACGCTGAAGATAAATCGTTAGAAGAAATTCAAAACGATATTAAAAAACATGTCATTTATCCAACTGTTCCAGAATCATTAATGGATGATAAGACGAAATTCTATATTAATCCTACAGGACGTTTTGTAATCGGTGGACCACAAGGGGATGCTGGATTAACAGGACGTAAGATTATTGTAGATACGTACGGAGGTTATGCACGCCATGGTGGTGGTTGCTTCAGTGGTAAGGATCCAACTAAAGTAGACCGTTCTGCTGCTTATGCTGCAAGATATGTAGCGAAGAATATTGTTGCTGCAGAATTAGCTGAACAATGTGAAGTACAACTTGCTTATGCTATTGGTGTAGCTGAACCAGTATCTATAGCTATTGATACGTTCGGGACAGGTAAAGTGTCTGAGTCTGAATTAGTAGAAGCAGTTAGAGCAAACTTTGATTTAAGACCAGCTGGTATCATTAAAATGTTAGATTTAAAACAACCTATTTATAAACAAACTGCTGCATACGGTCATTTTGGACGTACTGACGTATTATTACCATGGGAAAAATTGGATAAAGTCAACGTTTTAAAAGATACGATTAACAAGGCTTAAACAAAATAGCATGTGAGATGTTTGAAATATAATAAGATAAATTGCGACAAGATGTCGAAAATGTCTTGATTATGTTTTATAATTAATTGTATTGATCATATAAAAGGAGCGTTGATGTGATGAGTTTATCTTCACCTATTGGTATAGGGTTAATTGTTGCAGTAGTTATTGCAATTATCTTTTTTGTACTATTTTTAATTGCATTAAATAGTAAGAAAAAGATTAAGCAACAAACAGAAGAAGAATACCAACAAAAAGAACAAAGTATAAAGGCATCTCATGAAGAAGCTTTGGAAAAAGAACGTATTGAGAATAAAAAGACAGTTACGAAACAAAAAGAAGATTATGAAGCTACAGTAAATAGTAAAGAAAGAGAAATTGATGCATTAAAGCTATTTTCTAAAAACCATAGTGAATATGTAACTGATATGCGATTAATTGGTATTCGTGAGCGTTTAGTCAATGAAAAACGTATTCGTCCTGAAGATATGCATATCATGGCTAATATTTTCTTACCGACAAATGAATTAAATAAGATTGAAAGAATTAGTCATCTCGTTCTTACACGTACTGGATTATATATTATTGATTCTCAATTATTAAAAGGTCATGTATATAATGGTATTAGTGGCGCTCAATTTTCTGAGCTACCAACAATGGAACAAGTATTTAATACGTTGGAATTAGATAAAGGAACGCCTCAAACATTAGTACTTGATCAAAATAGTGACGAAAAATCATTATCATTTATAAACTATTCAGATGAGATTCAACAAATACAGAATGTAGCTGGTGACTTACAAAGTAAATTAAATACTAAGTATGCACCAACATCTATTCTTTACTTTAACCCTAAAAATGAAGGAGATGTTACTATTTCTAATTATGCTCAAAATAGTAATGTCAAAGTATTAGTTGGACCTGAACAACTAGATGAATTCTTTAACAAATTTGTATTCCATGGACGTATTCAATATAATGTCGATGATTTACAACAAATCATGGAACAAATCGAATCATTTAATTAAATATCAACGAAGCTAGTAGGGATTTTATCTCTACTAGCTTTTTTAGTTTTGAGCACAGATATTGAAATTTATATGACTTATGTTTAATCTGAGTTTTATCTACTTTCATAGGGTATAGAATATTGAAATTGTATTTAAGGAGTGGGAATGTATGGATAATATTAAATTTTATAATGGTCATACGATGCCGAAAGTTGGTCTAGGTACATTTAGAGTTGAAAATAATGATGATTGTACAAAAGCTGTTAAATACGCAATTGAAAATGGATATAGAAGTATCGATACAGCAAAGGTATATGGTAATGAAGAAAAGGTAGGACAAGGTATTAAAGAAGGGCTTGAATCTGCAGGCTTAAAACGTGAGGATTTATTTATTACCTCAAAATTATGGTTAGAAGATTATGGTAGAGAAAATGTTGAACAAGCCTACGAAAATAGTTTGAAAAGGTTAGATTTAGATTATCTAGATTTGTATTTAATGCATTGGCCGGGTACGAATGAAGCCCTAATGATAGATACATGGCAAGGTATGGAAGATTTATATAAACAAGAGCGTGTTAAAAATATTGGAGTGAGTAACTTTAATGTAGATCATTTTGAAGCGTTACTAGCTCAAGTATCTATTAAGCCTGTAATTAACCAAGTTGAGTTCCATCCATACTTAACTCAAAAAGAGTTGAGACAATATTTAGATGTTCAAAATATTGTGATGGAATCTTGGTCACCATTAATGAACGCGCAAATATTAGATGATGAAGTAGTTAATCAAGTAGCACAAGAAGTTGGGCAAACGCCAGCACAAGTGATTATTAGATGGAACTATCAACATCAAGTAGTCACAATTCCTAAATCAGTAACACCTCACCGTATTGACGAAAATCTAAATATATTAGATTTTGAATTAAATGATGACCAAATGAAAAAATTAGATGACCTAAATCAAAATAAAAGAATTGGGCCAGACCCTTCAGAATTTAATGGGAAATAATATGACAAAACCACGTCCTCAATCGAACAGGGGACGTGGTTTTAATGAATATCATTAGTTATTGAAATAAATGATATGCAAAATAGCAACTTGCAAAGGCACCAACAAATTGCAAGAGCGTATAAATAATAAAAGGTATAGGCTTAAATTGAGGAGATACCATGCCTACAAGTTCATTAGATAAGGTTGAAAATGTTGTTAACCCGCCTAAAATACCTGTGATGAAGAATGGATTCATCCATTTGATGTGAAGTGATAAGCCTGATATGGCACCAATTAACATACATCCAACAATATTAACTATCAAAGTACCAACAGGTAATCTGGTATTAAAGTGATTGAAGTAATTTGATATCAACGCACGACTCATCGCACCAATACCGCCGCCCAGCATAACTAATACCATTGTCATTATCATATCTGCTCACCTAATTTCTTGCCTAATAAACATAAAAGGATACATAGGATGTAACTAATCAAAGCATAAAAGATTAATAACGCCCATTGTTGCTGATTAAACATTTGAACGAGTTCGAATTGAAATGTAGAAAAAGTAGTCAATGCTCCCATGAATCCAGTAGTGACAGCTTTTTTTAATAAAGGATTATTGTTAAATAACTTAATAGTTAAAGCCGACAAAAATCCCATAAAAAAGCCACCTATTAAATTGGCACTTAATGTGCCTATAGGTATGTCATGTCCATGATTAAAGAAAGAAAACAGATATCTCATTAATGCACCAAAGGCGCCACCAATAAAAATAAATAAATATTGCATTTTTTTAATCCCTTCAATTTGGTCAGTCACAAAATATATAATTCTATATCTAGAATGATTGGATTTCATATATAAAACTAAATCAACCAATTCTCATGGAAAAGGTTGATTTGTATACGTCCACATTACATAAATACTTTAAAAAAGGAAACCATATGTATGTAATGAAGATAAAATATGAATGATAATCACAATGAAAATAAGAATAGGCAATAACTTACTACCAATTCTTATCCAATCTTGTTTTTCACGCGCGTGTTTGATAGATTTATCTGCAAATATCACAGAAGCAATCAAAATAATGACGTTGATCACACTACATGCGATGACCAATTTAACGAATGAACCTAAAACACTATTCAGAAATGGGTTGTTTGTATTAAAGAAAAAGCTTATCGCTAATAGTAGTAATGTAATATAAAAGTAAATTTTAGATTTTGACATGCGCATCCTCCTAGATGGTTATCATTACAATATACTACCATTTTTTAGGATATGAGAATAGTATAAATTAATATAAAAAATATGGTGAAATATGAAATCCTATGATATAGGCAAATAATTCGCTTACATTTCAAAAGCATGTTATAAATTATTTATAAATCATTAATGATGTTAAGTTAAATAATCAAGCTTACATACTTAAATAATGTGACCATTGATGTTTAAGCAATGTTATCGGTTAAGGAGGAATTCGTAATGAGACAATTAAATGTAGAGGTATTTGCTGATGGTGCAGATATCGAAGAAATGAAAGCTGCATACAAAAATAAACAAGTAGACGGATTTACGACTAATCCAAGTTTAATGGCAAAAGCTGGTGTAACAGATTATAAAGCATTTGCTGAAGAAGCAGTGAGAGAAATTCCTGATGCTTCAATTTCATTTGAAGTATTCGCAGATGATTTAGAAACAATGGAAAAAGAAGCTGAAATCTTAAAACAATATGGTGACAATGTATTTGTTAAAATTCCTATTGTTACAACGGATGGTACTTCTACCATTCCATTAATTAAAGCTTTATCAGCTAAACAAGTAAGACTAAATGTTACTGCTGTTTATACGATTGAACAAGTTAAAGAAATTACTGAAGCTGTAACAGAAGGTGTACCAACATATGTATCTGTATTCGCTGGTCGTATCGCCGACACTGGTGTAGATCCATTACCATTAATGAAAGAAGCCGTCGAAATTACACATAGTAAAAAAGGCGTTAAATTATTATGGGCTAGTTGCCGTGAATTATTTAATGTAATTCAAGCTGATGAAATTGGTGCAGATATCATTACATGTCCTGCGGATGTTGTTAAGAAGGTCAATAATAATTTAGGTAGAGATGTAGAAGAACTATCTATTGATACTGTTAAAGGTTTTGCTAAAGATATTCAAAGTTCAGGATTATCTATTTTATAAGCAATCATTAAAGTGATATCGAAGCTGAAGTATAAGATATTGAAGTAGCCAATCGCCCGTACATGTTTTCAAATTTTATTTTAAGATAACAATGTACGATGGATTGGCTTTTCTTATTAATAAATTTAATTTTGAATTGATTGATGGTTCAAAGTCATCTATGATATATAAATAACCAATTAGAGTAGAGGTGCAATTCTAGCTATGGATAAAAATACATTTAGTGCTAGAGTAAAAAAGCAATTATGGTTCTTAAATAAAACAGAAAAAGATCAACTTAATCAAGAATTGAACCAATTGAATGAACATGACGCGGATGTTTTAAATAAACCTGTCAAATTTTCAAATCAATTTTTAAGAACACATGTCTTTCAACAAAAAATGATTAGTTCATTCAGTCTTGTATTATTATTGATGGGAATCGTTTTTACATATGTGATATTACTAGGTGGCTTTCTATTTGGATTAATCACAAGTCTCACAGCTGTTAATTATTTTATTAACCCACAAGTAACTCTATCAACAATGACAGTGACTTTAATTATCGTAGGGGCTATTCTATTGATGATCGTTTCTCTGTTCTTAATTAAGAAAGTAACTGCATTTTTTACTAAAAAGTTATTAGAATATAAATTTAATAAGCAGAATACGAATGTGTAATCAAATGGCAAAGAAGTAAGCTTTCTTGCCATTTTTTTAATATAAAAGTATAAGGTTCGTCTACTAATAGAGATTTAGAATTAGAAAACTGTATGAGTGTTGCATCACTTTGTGATTGTATTCCTATAATGTAGTATGCATTCACGTAAATTTGAATGGGAGCTCGATGATGTTTAAGAGGGAATAAGATGAGCGTCTCATTAATGAAGAGTGGTATCTTTTTATTAATTTGAAGTAATCGTTTAGCGAGTTTCTTTTGAAGCGGTAATGATTTTTGATGTAATTCTAATAGATATATTAATGTATGATTAATTGTAATAGGAAGTGAAATATCATATTGTTGATAATGACATTGCGTAACACTTTTCGGACCTATTCCTGTTTGAATATATAATAATTGAGATGTTGTAATTTGATTCATGTTGTCATTCCTTTTCTAGGTTGTATTGTAAATGCTGCATGATTTTGGATTGAGTTATCTTTTTGATTTTCTTAATGGTTGATATAGAAAGATGCATCATATTTGCGATTTCGTATTGCTTATATCCTAGTAATTTTAAATCTAACCATTGTTTTTCTTGATTATTTAGTAGATAATAAATGTCTTGCAAAAGTAATGCATCCTCATCTAAAAACTGTATGGGCTCATTTTTTGAGTGGATAGGTGTATCGATATTGATAGTAGGTATTTTTTTGTTTTCTTTGCGAAATATATCGATAAGGTAATAGTTTAACCTAATAAATAGGTAAGAGGATAGTTTGCTAGATTGTGAGGGTTGATAATGATGAGTTAAGTGCCATAATTGGATTAACAGTAATTGATAAAACTCGTCATAATTATAAGTGATTTGATATCTTTTTAACAAATAATGTATGATTTTGTTGTACTCTTGATAAATTTTATTGAATTCCAAAGTTTTCTCCTATTTATGTACATAAAGTGTTTTTCCGGATAAAATGAATTTAAAATATGTAATAAAAAATTTCATTTGCTTAATTGTAAAAATAGGTGTTAAATAGTAAACATAGAAAATAACTAGGTATTTAATTTTTACATTTACATTGTCTTATTGTTTAAATAGAGCAAAGTTTGATAGGAGGTACGTATGGACTACGCACACTTAAATTTAGAACATTTTTTCGCACGCAATGATGATTTAGATCGAATTAAAGATCGCTCAGATTTTGTGATGATTAATAATTTTACTAATGAAATGAAATATAGAGATGGTGAAATTGAAGGTACAATTGATTTAAATCAATATTTTTATAAAAATAGATCACAAGCTGTTAGTTTCATCATGATGGAATATAAAAAACATAATAAATAAAAGTAATAATTTAGACTTAGAAATGGTATTGACACTATCATATGTAGATTGCATGTTTTTATGCGTGCAACATTTTATTTAGATAGTGTCTATATTGTTGTCTAAATCTTTTTCATCTCAAAAGTTTCATTTTTATTACTTTTTATTTATGAATTTGTAACAAAGTATATATTAAATTGTGAATCAGAATTAATAATGTTAAACTTTATTATCGTAATACAATTCAAAAGTATAACAACATTGACCTAAGAGGTGTGAATATGACGAAGCACAAAAAGGGATCTATTGTTGCAATTTTAGGATTGCTGATTATCTTTGTAGTTGGTGCTATTATCTTTTTCTCAATGGTTTCAGACCAAATTTTCTTTAAACATGTAAAAGAAGAACAGAAAATTGAGAAATTAGATGTAACTTTAGATAAAGCTGCAAAGAAACAAATAGATAACTATACGAGTCAACAAGTATCGAATAAAAACAATGATGCGTGGAGAGATGCATCATCAACTGAAATAAAATCAGCTATGGATAGTAGTCAATTTATCGATAGTGACGTACAAAAATATCAATTTTTAGATTTATCTAAATATCAAGGTATTGATGAAAAAAGAATTAAACGTATGTTAGTTGATCGACCAACTTTACTGAAACATACGGATGACTTTACAAAAGCAGCGAAAGATAAACATGTTAACGAAGTGTATTTAATTTCACATGCGTTATTAGAAACTGGCGCTGCTAAGAGTGAATTATCTAAAGGTGTAGAAATTGATGGTAAGAAATACTACAACTTTTATGGTGTAGGTGCATTAGACAAAGATCCTGTTAAGACAGGTGCTGAATATGCTAAAAAACATGGTTGGGACACACCTCAAAAAGCCATTTATGGTGGTGCTGATTTCATTCATAATCATTTCTTAAAACATGAAGATCAAGATACACTATACAGTATGAGATGGAATCCTAAGAATCCTGGTGAACATCAATATGCAACTGACATTAAATGGGCTGAAAGTAATGCCACTATCATCGCGGATTTTTATAAAGATATGAAAACGGAAGGTAAATACTTCAAATTATATGTTTATAAAGATGATAAAGACCATTTGAAGAAATAATTAATGTTAAAAAATGCCTGCAACGGTAATAACGGTTGCAGGCATTTTTGTATTCATCATTATTATTATTCAGCTTTATTATGACGTGTTATCCATAAAAACATTATAATAGTGAGTGCTATGATTTTCGAAACTAATTTCATTTCATCACCTCAAAGAAAGATTTTATCACAAATTTTAAAGGATTAAATTGTTCAAGATTAGGATATATATATGAGTAAATATGAAAATATAATTTTTGATAATGAGCGAACTTAAAAATGACTACACTTATAAAGTTCATCACGGAAATAGATTGTAGAAAGAGGATGATTTAATCATGCGAGTAGCTATAATAGGAATGGGCACAGCAGGTGTGAGTGTTTTACGTCAACTAGTCAAACACGACCATTTTGAAAAATTAAAAGTAGATGTGTATGATGACCGCAATAATATGGGACAGGGTGTTCCATTTCAAAATGATAGTAGTGAGTTACTCATTAATATGCCATCTAAAAAGATGAGCTTAAATTTAGATGATGATGAAGAGTTTTGGAAATGGTATCAACATCAACAAGTATTTGATTTCGATAATCCTACATACTTACCACGTTTTGTATTTGGACATTATATGAAATCATACTTATCCAAATTCGATGAGCAATATGAAAATATTACTATTATCAATCATAAAGTACACGAGATTTTTACAACATCGAAAGTGGATGAAACGAATTTAAAATATTATGTATGTACCTCAGATGATATGAAAGAATGGCGAGAATACGATTACTTATTCTTAACATTTGGTACATTTGCCTATCACGATCCATATCATTTAAAAGGTATAAAAGGGTTTAAACCGACACCTTATCCTACATACAATTCATTAGATGATGTAAATGAAGATGATAGAATTGCCATTCTTGGAACTGGTCTCGCTAGTCTAGATGTCATTCGATATGTGACTGCACATCACCCTAGATTACCTATTTTAATGACAAGTCGATCAGCCAATTTACCAAGTGTAAGAGGTCAAATGGTAGATATAGAATTTACACATTTAACAAAACAAAAATTTAATGATTTACAGGCACAAAATTATGGAAATGTACCTTTAGATGTTGCAGTAGATTTATTTTTAAAAGAATGTAGCGACTACGGTATAGATTTTGAAAAACTTATCAATAGAAGAACTGGTAATCATATTAATGATTTAAAATTTGATTTAGAACATGAAAAGGAAATGGGAATATTCCAAAGTATAATTGAATATTTAAAGGAAAATTTAAATTGGATATGGAATAGCTTTAGCTTTGAAGATCAACAACAATTCCAAAAGAAATATACTAAAATAATTCAACTTAATTCTAATCCAATGCCTCCTAGAACTGCGAAATTACTTATTGAATTATTAGAACAAGAGGCATTGATTATCCGTAAAAATTTAAAAAATGTTTATCATGAGGACGGATTATTCCATTTACAATATGAAAATGAGAATGACATTGAAGATTTTAATGTAGTCATTAATGCAACTGGATCTAAAAATCATTTATCTGAGTTAGATGAAGATGACCAATTAATTCTTAATTTAGAAAATAGGCAAATTGTACAAGCACATCCTTTAGGCGGTATACAAATTATTCCTGAAACGAACCAAGTTATTAGTCCGAGGTTTGGTACTTTAACTAATGTGATAGCGATTGGACAAATGACAAATGGCGTCAATAAACTTAGAAACGGTGTTAAAATGATTGTTAACCAAGTGGCTAATGCGGTGGATAGATTATATGACACGCAACAAGACTTTGAAAATATCAAAGAAGAAAGCTAAAAGCGTTAAGTAATTATATCTGGGCGTATTTTAAATCTATATTTTATTTAAAAGATAAACAAAATCCGATGATTTAATTTAAAAGTATTACTTTAATTAAGTACAATGTATAGTAATTGTATTTTTGAAAAAGGTGTAGTATGATTTGAATTGTAGTAAATTAGACTACAATACTCAATTAACCTTTAACAATTTCATATAAAATTCTTTCGGGGCAGGGTGGAATTCCCAACCGGCAGTGATATGAGCCTGCGACCTGCTAACATTTGTTAGTGGCTGATCTAGTGAAATTCTAGAGCCGACAGTTAAAGTCTGGATGGGAGAAAGAATGACGTTTATCGACATTAACATATATTTGTATAAGTATGTGTATTAATAAGTATGTTTATATTTTTAGATATAAATATGCTTATTTGAAGATATATGATTCGCCTTATGCCTTGAAATATACAATTTCATTGGTGTAAGGCTTTTTAATTTTAGAGGTGATATTTTGAGTAAATTTATGAATTATGCTATACAACTTGCACAAATGGTTGATGGACAAACAGGTGTTAATCCTCCAGTGGGTTCAGTTGTTGTCAAAGACGGAAGAATAGTTGGTATTGGTGCACACTTACGAAAAGGTGATAAACATGCTGAAGTTCAAGCTTTAGACATGGCACAATCAGAAGCCAATGGTGCTACCATTTATGTGTCATTAGAGCCATGTACACACCATGGTTCAACACCACCATGTGTAGATAAAATCATTGAAGCTGGTATTCACAAAGTCATCTATGCTGTTAAAGATACTACCCTTATTTCAAAAGGCGATGACATTTTTAAAAATGCAGGCATCGAAGTTGAATTTCAATATAATGCCGTTGCAGCGCAACTTTATCAAGATTTCTTCACTGCAAAAAGAAATGGTATTCCCGAATTAACGGTTAAAGTTTCAGCTAGTTTAGATGGCAAACAAGCTACCGATGATGGCGAGAGTAAGTGGATTACTAATAAAGAAGTAAAAAAAGACGTCTATCAATTACGTCATAGTCACGATGCAGTATTGACTGGACGTAAAACAGTAGAAGCTGACGATCCATTATACACGACAAGGATAGCTGATGGGAAACATCCAATTCGAGTCATACTTAGTAAGAGTGGCAAATTAGACTTTAATCAACAACTATTCCATGATTATGCATCTCCTATTTGGATTTATACAGAAAATAAAAATTTAAAAGTAGACAATAGTAATGTAACTATTATTTATATGGAACAATGCGATATTAAATCTATTTTGAAAGATTTATATCAAAAAGGTATCGGGAAACTGTTAGTCGAAGCAGGTCCCGAAATTACTTCAGAATTTCTCCAATCTGATCACTTAGATCACCTTGTACTTTATTTTGCCCCGAAAATAATAGGTGGTTCTGGTAAGTATCAATTTTTCCAAACTGACCAGATAGTGTCTTTACCAGATACAACTCAATTTGAAATTGTTAATTCCACGTTAATTCAACAAAATATTAAATTAGTTTTGAGAAAGAAGTGATTGCAAATGTTTACAGGCATCATCGAAGAAATAGGAACGGTTCAAGAGGTTCGTAATCAAAATTCAGTTCGAACATTAGTAATTACTGCTGAAAAAATATTAGAAGATATGCATATTGGTGATTCAATTAGTGTAAATGGTGCGTGTTTAACTGTCATTGATTTCGATGACCAAACATTTTCAGTGCAAGTCATTAAAGGCACAGAAAATAAAACCTACCTCTCAGATGTACAACGCCATACGAAAGTTAATTTAGAAAGAGCAATGAGTGGTAACGGCAGGTTTGGCGGTCATTTTGTGTTAGGTCATGTTGATGATTTAGGAACAATATCTAAAATTAATGAATCTGCCAATTCAATGATTATCCAAATAAAAGCATCCAAAACACTACTTAATCAAATGGTTAAGCAAGGATCGATAACGGTAGATGGTACAAGTTTGACGATTTTCGATCTTCATTCGGATGCTTTTGATATTCATTTGATTCCTGAAACAAGACGTTCCACAATCTTATCAAGTAAAAAAGTGGGCGATAACGTACATCTAGAATCAGATGTGTTATTCAAATATGTTGAAAATATCTTAAATCAAAATCAATCAAGTTTAACAGAAGAAAAACTAAAAGCATTTGGTTTTTAGGGGAGGCAATAAACATGAAATTCGACAGTATTGAATTAGCCTTAGATGCTTTAAAACAAGGTGAAAGTATTATTGTAGTTGATGATGAAGATAGAGAAAATGAAGGCGACCTAATAGCAATAACTGAATGGATGAAAGACGATACGATTAATTTCATGGCTAAAGAAGGTCGTGGGTTAATTTGTACACCTATCAGTTCAAGCATTAGTGAACAACTAGATCTCCATCCAATGGAATCAAATAACTCAGATGTGTTTGGCACTAATTTTACTGTAAGTATCGATCATAAGAATACAACAACCGGTATCAGTGCGAACGAGAGAACACTAACTGCTAGAGCACTGATTGATCAACATGCGAAAGCTTCAGATTTTAACCGACCAGGCCATTTATTTCCTTTAATTGCTAAAGATAATGGTGTGTTAGAAAGAAATGGTCATACCGAAGCGGCAATAGATCTTGCTAAATTAACAGGTGCTAAACCAGCAGGTGTGATTTGTGAAATTATGAATGATGATGGGTCTATGGCTAAAGGTGAAGATCTCCAAGCATTCAAAGATAAACATCAATTAGTTATGATTACGATTGAAAGTTTAATAGAATATCGTCAAGTTAACGAATCACATGTAAAACTCAATGCAAAAGTAAAAATGCCAACAGACTTTGGTACATTTGATATGTATGGTTTTACAACTGATTATAGTGAAGAAGAAATCGTCGTTATAACTAAAGGTGATATTAGATCACATGAAAATGTACGAATCCATTCTGCATGCCTTACGGGTGATATTTTCCATAGCCAACGATGTGATTGTGGTGCTCAATTAGAAGCTTCGATGAATTATATAGAACAACACGGTGGAATGATTATCTATTTACCTCAAGAAGGTCGTGGCATAGGACTCATGAATAAATTACGTGCCTATGAATTAATTGAAAAAGGTTATGATACCGTTACAGCAAATTTAGCGTTAGGATTCGATGAAGATTTACGAGATTATAATATCGCTGCACAAATTCTTAAATATTTTGCTATTGAAAAGGTTAACTTATTAAGTAATAATCCGAAGAAATTTGAAGGATTAAAAGAATATGGTATTAATATCCAAAAACGTATAGAAGTGATTGTACCTGAAACACAATATAATCATGACTATATGACAACCAAAAAAGAAAAAATGGGACATTTAATTTAGGAGGATAATAAAATGAATTTTGAAGGAAAATTAGTTGGTAAAGATTTAAAAGTCGCTATTGTGGTTAGTAGATTTAATGATTTTATTACTGGACGTTTGTTAGAGGGTGCTAAGGATACTTTTATTCGTCACGATGTTGACGAAAACAATATTGATGTTGCTTATGTACCTGGTGCTTTTGAAATTCCTATGGTAGCTAGAAAGTTAGCTCAAACAGGTAAATATGATGCAGTAGTTACTTTAGGATGTGTCATAAGAGGGGCTACGTCTCATTATGATTATGTATGTAATGAAGTTGCAAAAGGCGTATCCAAAGCTAATGAATCTACAGATGTTCCTGTTATCTTCGGTATCTTAACTACGGAAAGTATCGAGCAAGCAGTTGAACGTGCAGGAACTAAAGCAGGTAATAAAGGTTCTGAAGCAGCAGTAAGTGCCATTGAAATGGCTAATTTAATGAAACAATTTTAAATAAAGGAAGTGGGACAGAAATAATAAAGAACCACTAATCATTTATTATGTAGTGGTTCTTACGCATTAGCTACAGCTAATGTGTACTTTAAAATAGGAATACATGAGTGAAACTCATGCATAAGAAATACTAATTTCTAAAGAAATAGAATGACTTTACAGTCAACTACTGCCTAAATATGAATATAACTTGAAATATATTTATGTTCTAAACTGATAGACTGCCTACAAAATTAATATTTTGTGGGCAGTTTTTGATGCTAAATTTATTTACGTAAGTACTTCGTAGATAACCCTACAAGAGAAAAAACACTTATACCAATAGCTGAGAAAATACCGACTTTTTTCAATGTTTCTGGTGTGGCAAATTCTTTTACTGCTAAAGATAAATTTTGTGGGCGTTCTGCTAATCTTCTCATAAAGTATGCAAACCAGTCATCTCCATAAGGGACATATACTGTGAAATGATAGCCCTCATTAGCAATAGATTGCGCTAATTCTGAACGGAAACCATATAGCATTTGGAACTCCATTTGGTCTTTTTCGATATGATTTTCTTTCATGAATTGTTTCACATGATTAATAATATTATGATCATGCGTTGCAATTGAAGTAAAATTACGTGCATTTAATAGTCTTTTTTCAATTATTTTAATATAATTTGCGTCAATCTCTTCTTTAGTTTGGTACGCAATAGAGGCATCCTCTTTATATGCACCTTTAACGAGTCTTAAACGTAATTCAGGGTATTTATCAATCAGTTTTTCAGCATCATATAGATATGCTTGAATCACTGTTCCCACATTCTTGAATTCTCCCTTTAATCGATCTAACACTTCAATAATTTGTTGTAAGCTATCATACTTTTCGGTATCTATATTGATATGCATATTGCCATATTCATTAGCTTTAAGTAAAATCTCTCTCAAATTTTGATATGCAAGTTCTAAGTCAAACTCACTACCTAATAAACTTAATTTAACTGACATATGTGCATCAACTTGGTATTGGTTTATGGCTTCCATAATTTCTAGTATTTCTTGTTTAGCTTGTTGACTTTCTTGCTCTGTCGTCACAAATTCCCCTAAGTTATCTACGGTAACTGAAATTTTGTTTTCGTTTAAATATTCAATTGTTTCTATCAATTGTGGAATTGTGTTACCGGCTACTACTTTGTTGGCGCCAAGTCTTGGACCCACTTGTTTTGCAGCATTATTTAAATAACTATTATTAGACAAAGCTATAAATACATTTTTGAAAACTCCCATCGTACATACCTCCATAACCAAATATCATTGGTACTTTTAAAATAGTGTATCATGAAACATATTTTCAAGAAAGCGTTTACATAAAGAATTTAATAATGTTTTTAGTAAAATTACACGATTGAAGATAGAAAAATACTAAGCGTTTAAGTTAATAGATTAAAATGGCAATTAATTATAATGTTTTGCTATAATTATGCTATTGAAGATTATTGAAAAAGGGGCAATTTAAGAATGTGGAAGTGGGAAACTGAAAATGACGCAAAAGGCGTTGTTGTCATTGCTCATAATATATTAGAACATACTGGTCGTTATGCATATGTTATTACGATGTTAAGAAGAAATGGTTATCATGTCATTATGGGTGATTTACCTGGACAGGGCCAAACTTCTAGAGCTAATAAAGGTCAAATTGAAGATTTTAATGAATATCATGAGAATATATTAGAATGGATTAAAATTGCTAACGAGTATAAGATTCCAACGTTTGTACTAGGTGTAGGTTTAGGTGGTTTAATTTTAATTAACTTATTAGAGCGAGTAGAATTACCTGTAGAAGGTTTAATGCTTATTTCACCACTATTAGAATTTAAACAATCTGGTAAAGATAGAAAGAATAAATTACTTTCTAATGTTGGTAAAGTATCTAAAGATGCTCGCTTTAAAATTGGTATCACTGCTCAAGACCTAACACGTAATGAAGAAGTAATTGAAGATACAGTAAATGATGGATTAATGTTGAAGAAAGTGACATATCATTGGTATAACCTTATTAATGAAATGATGAAAGAGACAATGGAGCATATCAAGGATATTAAGCCGTTACCAACTTTAATTATGACAGGTAGTGAAGATATCATTTCAGAAATCAATGCGACTGAAACGTTTAAAGATAAATTAGTAACGAATGAGTTATATTATAAAGTATGGAATGGTTTATATCATGAGATACATAACGAACCAGAGCGAGATCAAGTGATGCGTTATGTATTAACGTTTCTTAATAATAGCGTGAATACTATGGGATTTATTGTTGAAGAAGACGAAATAGAAGATATTTGATTTGAACCAGGTTGTTTAAACAGCCTGGTTTTCTTGTGAAAATGTAGTATAAAACGATAAAACTTTTTTATAAGGTTAGTGGAGATAAATACGTAAAATCTTTTTTAATTTATAGTTGCAATTTTAATGTAATATTGATATATTTTGTTTGGATTAAAAATATAATTTTAATATGTAATAAGACTTTGTGTATTGAGATTGAACCATTTTGTAAAATTATATTTTTATATGTCACATTTATAGTAAAATACACAAGTCTTAACTAAGCATTTCATTTATCAAATGTTCTGTTAATATGAACAAGCAATATTGACAATTTTTCAATTAACCGATGGTAGAAATTTGGGAGTCGGTTATTTTAGAAAATGATAAATTTAACTTGTTATTTGGGAGATGTTAACTATGAATCAAAATGAAAATGAAAGAGTTTATGGTATTTTACAGTTAGACAAGTTGTTAGCCGATGTTAATTCTATTTTTGAAACAATCCAAAAAGAATATGATATGTCTAAAGAAGAAATTTTAATTTTATTAAACCTATGGGAAAAAGGTTCAATGACTTTAAAAGAGATGGACGAGTTTGTTGAAATTAAGCCGTATAAACGAACAAGAACTTACAATAATTTAGTTAATTTAGAGTGGATATACAAAGAGCGTCCGCAAGATGATGAACGTACGGTAATTATTCATTTTAATGAAAAATTAGCAAAACAAAAAGCTGGTTTACTAGATTTTATTGGTGAAACAATTACATCTAAATCAGAACCTATGCAGACAAGCTTAAAATCAATTTTAGCTGTTTAATATCAAAAAAGAAGGGGCCTTAATTGGTCCCTTCTTTTTGGTATTAATAAATCTAATCTCTTTTTTCGATAGCACAAATGAATGGTGCATTATTTTTTTGATTAATAAACTGATATTGTAGTACATGTGCCTGATTTTGATCTAATTGCGTTAAATAATCCATTAATGCATCTCGTTCAATTTTACCTTCGTCATGACCATGATAAATTACTAATATAATGATACCTTCTTCATTCAATATATCAAAAATATTTTGGATTGCGCTGATGGTAGTTTGAGGTGTAGTCACGATAGATTTATCGCCTTTAGGTAAATAACCGAGATTAAATATAGCAGCATCAACTTTGCCAATATGATCCTCAGTAATATATTGTTTTACATTTTCATGACCATCTTTAATCAGTTTTACATTTGAATAGGTAGATACTTTCATTTTAGTATTGACGATAGCCAATTGTTGAATATCAAAACCATATACAAAACCATTAGGTACATGTTGTGCTAAGTATAAAGTATCGTTTCCATTACCACATGTGGCGTCGATTACGATACTAGAATCAGTAATATGACTTTGAATTAAATTCTTTGAAAAGGGGAGTATACGTTCAAGTTTCATGATTTCACCTTATGCTCAAACTTTTTACCTTGATATGAATCACGACGTGCTAATTCGTTATCTATCTCATTTAGTACTTCCCATTTATTAACACTCCACATAGGACCAACCATCAAATCAATTGGACCGTCGCCTGTAATACGATGAATTATCATTTCAGGTGGAAGAATTTCAAGTTGATCACATACGAGATTAGTATAATCCTCTTGTGACATGAACTCTAACATGCCTTTTTCATATTGTTTCACCATTGGCGTACCCTTTAATAGATGTAATAAATGAATTTTAATACCTTGGACATCCATTTGTGCAACTTCGCGTGCAGTTTCCATCATCATATTATAATCTTCACCTGGTAATCCATTAATGATATGTGTGCAAACGTTAATATTATGTTTACGTAATTTAGCCACACCTTCATAATATGTTTGCATATCATGTGCACGATTAATTAAATCCGAAGTAGTTTGATGCACAGTTTGTAATCCGAGTTCTACCCATAGATATGTTCTTTGATTTAATTCTGCTAAATATTCAACGACATCGTCAGGTAAGCAGTCAGGACGTGTAGCTATTGATAAACCTACAACACCCTCTTCTTTCAAGACGGGTTCATATTTTTCTTTTAGTACTTCTACAGGTGCATGTGTATTTGTAAAGGCTTGAAAGTAAGCAATATATTGACCTTCACTCCATTTTTCATGCATTCTTTCTTTAATCTGTTGGAACTGTACTTCAATAGGATCAGCACGATGCCCTGCAAAATCACCACTGCCAGCAGCTGAACAGAACGTACAACCACCATGAGCTACAGTACCATCTCTATTTGGACAGTCGAAACCACCATCTAAAGCAACTTTAAATATTTTACGACCGAATTTATTTTTTAAATGATAATTCCAAGTGTGATATCTTTTATCTTCAAAAGCATACGGGAAGAAATTACCCATAAGACATTTTCCTTTCTGTTTTGTATCTAAATAAAGATTTTAACATACTTTAATGTTATAGTGTCTATTATAGATTGAGAAAAATATAAAGAGGAGACCTCAAGAAATGAATATACCAAAATCAGTGTGGTGGCTTGTAATAGGTATGGCTTTAAATATTACGGGCGCCAGCTTTTTGTGGCCATTAAATACGATTTACATGAAAGAAGAACTTAATAAGAGTTTAACAATTGCTGGTATTGTTTTATTAATTAATTCTTTAGGTATGGTTGTAGGCAATTTACTTGGCGGTGTATTATTCGATAAACTTGGTGGTTATAAAACCATACTTATCGGAACATTTACTTGTTTAATTAGTACCACATTATTAAATATATTTCACGGTTGGCCTTGGTATGCTGTTTGGCTTGTATTACTAGGATTTGGTGGGGGTATGATCATCCCCGCAATTTATGCAATGGCTGGAGCAGTATGGCCGAATGGAGGAAGACAAACGTTTAATGCTATCTATTTAGCACAAAATATTGGCGTTGCATTAGGTGCGGCATTAGGTGGGTTTGTTGCAGAATTAAGTTTTAATTATATATTTATAGCTAATCTAGTTATGTATGTACTTTTCGCCATAGTAGCTATCTCACAATTTAATTTAGAAATTAATGCTAAAGTTAAAAGACAAGATAGTATCGATTTAAATAATCAAGAGAATATCAGTAGATTTATCTCTTTATTATTAGTTTGTGTCGTATTCGCTATTTGTTGGATTGGCTATATACAGTGGGAAACAACAATTGCTTCATTTACACAATCTATTCATATATCAATGTCTCAATACAGTGTATTATGGACCATTAATGGTATTATGATTTTAGTAGCGCAACCTTTAATCAGACCTGTTATTATACTTTTAAAAGGTGACTTGAAAAAGCAAATATTTGTAGGAATTTTAATATTTATGAGCTCGTTTTTAGTAACTAGTTTTGCACATCAATTTTCAATGTTTGTTATCGGTATGGTGATATTAACATTTGGTGAAATGTTTGTTTGGCCAGCAGTACCTACCATAGCAAATCAGTTAGCGCCTAAAGGAAAAGTTGGGAAATATCAAGGTATTGTTAATTCAGCATCAACTGTTGGGAAAGCTTTAGGCCCATTGTTTGGAGGTTTACTTGTAGATTTATTTAATATGCGAATGATGTTTTTAACCATGATTATATTATTAGGCGTAGCTATTATCATTTTAAGCCTTTTTGCGAAAAGTAAGGCGGCTAAAAAATATTTAAACCATCAAACAAATTAGAATAATGAAAAATTGTTATTAACCTCTTGCAATCATACGCATAATCAAATACTATTAATTTGTAATAACGTGTTATTAGACGCTTTTCTACAGAGAACTAGTATGGTGAGAACTAGTGTTAAGGACTATAAATAACATTATCAAACATATAACGAATTTAATGATGACATCTCTTACTATTGAATGAAGTGCGCAGAAAATGCGAAAAAGGGTGGTAACGCGGCTATGGTCGTCCCTTAATCACTAGTGAGGGGTGTCTTTTTATTGAATAGGAGGAAACGTATTGAATTACAATCATAACGAAATCGAGAAAAAGTGGCAAAAGTATTGGGAAGACAACAAAACATTTAAGACACAAGATAATTTAGGTCAAAAGAAATTTTACGCATTAGATATGTTTCCATATCCTTCAGGTGCGGGTCTACATGTAGGTCATCCAGAAGGTTATACTGCGACAGATATCATTTCACGATATAAACGTATGCAAGGTTACAATGTGCTACATCCAATGGGATGGGATGCATTTGGTTTACCTGCAGAGCAATATGCTTTAGATACTGGGAACGATCCTCGTGAATTTACTCAAAAAAATATTCAAACATTCAAACGTCAAATTCAAGAATTAGGGTTTAGTTATGATTGGGATAGAGAAGTAAATACAACAGATCCTAACTATTATAAATGGACACAATGGATTTTTATTCAACTCTATAATAAAGGACTAGCATATGTAGATGAAGTAGCAGTCAACTGGTGCCCAGCATTAGGTACAGTATTATCAAATGAAGAAGTCGTTGACGGCGTTTCAGAACGTGGTGGTCATCCAGTATATAGAAAGCCAATGAAACAATGGGTACTTAAAATTACTGAATATGCAGATCGTTTACTCGAAGATTTAGAGGAATTAGATTGGCCTGAATCTATTAAAGATATGCAACGTAATTGGATTGGTCGATCAGAAGGCGCTAGAGTTTCTTTTAATATCAAAGATTCTGATGAAAAAGTAGAAGTCTTCACAACAAGACCTGATACGATTTTTGGTACATCATTCTTAGTATTAAGTCCAGAACATGCATTGGTAAATCAAATTACAAGTGATGAAAAATTAGAAGAAGTAAAAGCTTATCAAACTGAAGCATCAAAAAAATCTGACTTGGAACGAACAGATTTAGCTAAAGGTAAGACAGGTGTCTTCACAGGTGCTTATGCAATCAATCCTGTTTCAGGTGAGCAACTTCCAATATGGATTGCTGATTATGTGCTTTCAACTTATGGTACTGGAGCAGTTATGGCAGTACCAGGACACGATGAACGTGATCATGAGTTTGCAGAAAAGTTTGATCTTCCTATAATTGAAGTCATTGAAGGTGGAGACGTACAAAAAGAAGCATATACTGGTAACGGTCCACATGTGAATTCAGGCGAATTAAATGGTTTATATAATGAAGAAGCCATTACAAAAGCGATTGAGTTATTAGAAGCGAATCAAGCTGGTGAGAAAAAAGTTAATTATAAATTACGTGATTGGTTGTTCAGTAGACAACGTTATTGGGGAGAACCAATTCCAATTATTCATTGGGAAGATGGATCAATGTCAACTGTACCTGAGTCAGAATTACCTTTACTACTACCTGAAACAGATGAAATTAAACCATCAGGTACTGGTGAGTCACCACTTGCTAACATTGATGATTTTGTTAATGTCACAGATGAGAAGACTGGTATGAAAGGTCGTCGTGAAACAAATACGATGCCGCAATGGGCAGGTAGTTGTTGGTATTACCTAAGATACATCGATCCTGATAACGATAAAATGATTGCAGATCCAGAAAAATTAAAACATTGGTTACCAGTAGATTTATATATTGGCGGTGTCGAACATGCTGTACTTCACTTATTGTATGCACGTTTCTGGCATAAAGTGCTTTATGATTTAGGTGTAGTCCCAACTAAAGAACCTTTCCAAAAATTATACAATCAAGGTATGATTCTAGGTGAAGGAAACGAAAAAATGAGTAAATCTAAAGGAAATGTAATCAATCCAGATGACATTGTTAATTCACATGGCGCTGATACACTTCGTTTATACGAAATGTTTATGGGACCTTTAGATGCTGCCATTGCATGGAGTGATAAAGGTCTTGATGGCTCACGTCGTTTCTTAGATCGAGTATGGCGATTAATTGTAAAAGAAGATGGCTCATTATCAGATAAGATAGTAGATTCTAATAATAAATCATTAGATAAAACTTATAACCAAACTGTTAAAAAGGTAACTGAAGATTTTGATACACTAGGCTTCAATACAGCGATTAGTCAATTGATGGTCTTTATCAATGATTGCTATAAAGCAGATGAAATATATAAACCGTATATTGAAGGCTTTGTAACAATGTTAGCACCAATTGCCCCTCATATTGGCGAAGAATTATGGGAAAGATTAGGTCATTCAGATACCATTACGTACCAACCTTGGCCAACTTATAATGAATCATTATTAGTTGATGATGAAGTTGAAATCGTTGTTCAAGTTAATGGTAAATTAAGAGCTAAGATTGAAATACCAAAAGATTTATCTAAAGAGGAAATGCAAGATTTAGCATTAGCAAATGAAAATGTTAAAATGAGTATTGAAGGTAAAGAGATTAAAAAAGTAATTGCTGTACCGCAAAAACTTGTTAATATCGTTGCTAAATAAATCATTTTAAAGGAGTTTTAAAAAATGGAATCAATTACAATAGATCAATTAAAAGAGAAAATATTGGACTCAAATCCAATTAATATTGTAGACGTACGAAATAATGATGAAACAGCTATGGGTATCATTCCCGGTGCGAAAACAATTCCAATGAATGAAATTCCTGACCATTTAAATGAATTTGATTCAAATCAAACTTATTATATTATTTGTGCTGCAGGTGCTAGAAGTGCTAGAGTCGTTCAATATTTAGAGGACTCAAATATTCATGCTGTTAATGTAGAAGGCGGCATGAATGAGTGGGGTACAGAAGGTTTAGAAATTAATAATATTTAAAATGAACTTATCAATTGAGCTAGATTAAATGCTATGTAGTAATAGCACTTTAATCTAGCTTTTTTATGTATAAAGATATTTACATATTCAAATCTCTAAAATACATCGATTTATGAATAAAAACGTACACTATTTTATTTTAATGTTGTGTACTAGATTTAGAATAATATTGGTGTTAAAATCAAAATAACTATTAATTAATTGAGCGAATGGTTTAAATAGAGATTTAATTCATTTAAGATACATACACGAAAAATGTTCATTAATTATAAACAACAAGAAGTGCAACAAGGAGGAACAATTAATGAATTTATTTAGAAAAGAAACCTTTAGTATTAGAAAATTTAAAGTTGGTATATTTTCTACGTTAATTGCTACTGTAGCTTTTTTGTCATCACCAATTACACATATAGCACAGGCAGATGAAGTAAACTCACAACCAGTAAATGATGTGCAAAAACTACAAGAAACAACTAGTGATGGACAATTGGATAACAATAGAGAACTCAATAATAATCAAGAAACACTTTCCGAAGTGGGGGCTTCTGATGTTTCAAACCAAGCTAATTCCAATAATGATTCTGTAAATACAAATAATCAACAGACTCAAATAGAAACAATTGAAACTTAAGACAATACAGTTATCCAAGAGACACAATCACCGAATAATGAATTGAATACGACGATTGAAAGTAAGACTCCGATTGATAATAATACGACAGTAAACCATGTAAAACCTGCATCTGAACATATGTCAGTTAAACCTAAGCAACAGGCTGAAGGAAAAATTCAATACATGAATGCGGTAATAGAACCTGCAACTAAACCTAAGAAAAGACAACGTCGTGATGTAAATAACACACCTACAGTTGCTGGTGGTACCGGTCCACAAAATGGAAATGGGACACCTCAAAATACCAATGGGGAATATTCTAGAGATGATGCAACGATAGATCCAAATATTAATAATACTGGAAATAATACATTAAATTACCGTTTTACTTTTGAGGATGTAGGCGTTAAACCTAGTGATAATCGAAATAACCCACAAGTGATTGTATTAAATAGCTTACCGGGATTTAATTTGATTAATGGTGGTAAAGTAGGGGTGCTTAATGCCGTTTTAGAAAGAACACAAGTATTCCATCCGGGTGATAGAAATAATAAACAAGCACAAGGTACTGTCCTTGCATTAGGTAGAGTAGAAGGTAATGATCCAAATAATCATGGTGATTTCAATGGTATTGAAAAAGATGTAACTGTAAATCCTAATTCAGAAATTATTTTTGATTTTAATACTATGGCTGCAGGTAACGGTAAAGGTGGTACAAACTTAGTAATTAAAGATGCGAATACCGACACTGTCATTGGAAACGGTGATATACAAGCTGGAGATATGCTTCGTTTATTTAAAGTGCCTGATAATGTATCGAACATCAAAATTCAATTAATACCTAATAACGATATCATGGGAAATGTAAGAAGACTTGAAAAGAACCAAGATGGCTATAGATATTATGACTTTATCGATAATGTCGGTATCCGTTCAGGATCACATTTATATATAAGTGGAAGAAATAAAGAAAATAATGTGAAAAATAATACTAACTTTACTGTAACAACACAAATTACTAATAATGGTAAGTCTGGCGCTTCTATGTTACCAGGAGCTTTTGAATATTCTATGCAATTACCAGAAGGCATTGAATATGTTCCTAATTCTATAACAACGAGTTTTCCTGATGGAAACGGGCCTAATGATGTGATGAATCGTTTAACAGAAAACTATGACCAAGGAACTAGAACGCTCACTTTTACAAGTAACGGAATCACTTCTGCGACACCTACTCAAGGAGAACCTACTAGCTTATTAGCCAATAAAACATTAAATGTAACATTTAATTTAAGAGTTAATAACGTAGCTAACCCAAAAGAAGTGACTTTCTCAGATGCCATTAAATCTAAGACTTATACACAAACTTATTTGAATGGAGAGCCACCACAAAGTATAGTGAATGGTGTTCCATATCAAGTGAATATTGTCATGAACAAAGATGATTTGCAAGCTCAATATAATTGGGGCGTAGTACCATCAGATTATACTTATGCTTCATATCAAGAATATAATCGTCTAAAACAACAAGCGCAAACGATATTAAATGAAGATCGTAACCATGTGCCTTTAAATCAACAAGTTTCTCAAGCTACAATTGATCAATTATTACATCAAATGCAACACACACTTATTTCTCGTGTAGACGCTGCACGTGAACTTGGTCAAAAAGCAGATGATAGATCGGATGAAGTAGATAATGTTAAAGATTTAACAGATGATGAAAATGACGCTTATAGAGGTCAAATTACTAATTTGAAAAACGAAGCATTAAATCATATAGATGATCAAACTACGGACGATGGTGTCACAAGAGAGAAAGAAGCGGGCATCAATAAAATTGAACAAGTTAATATTGTTCCTGTTATTAAACCTAATGCAAGACAAACTATAAATGAAAAAGCAAATGAGCAAAAACAAAAAATTCAACAAGACCGTATTGCAACACAAGAAGAAAAAGAAGCTGCTAATGCACAAGTTGATAATCATGTTACAACTGCACTGAACAATATTAATCAAGCACATACAAATAATGCTGTAAACGAAGCTAAAATTAATGGTGTGAGCGATATTAATTCTGATGTGCCAGAAAATACGTATCGTGCAAACGCAATTACAGCGATCAATCGAGCAGTGGCCAAACAACGTGAGCAAATTGATGAAAACCATGAAGCAACACAAGAAGAAAGAAATACTGCACTGAATGAACTTAATCAGGCTTCTGAACAAGCGATTCAAAATATAAATCAAGGCATATCAAATAGTGATGTCGATCATGCTAAAGATAGAGGATTAGATGCTATCTTAGATATTTCACCTATACCAGTTGTTAAGCAAGCAGCAAGAGAGGCGATCGCTAATAATGCTCAACAAAAGATTGCAGATATAAATGCCAATCATGAAGCGACTTTAGAGGAACGAGAAGCTGCTATTAAGTTAGTGAATCAAACGGTTACGACAGCAAATGATAATATATTAAAGGCTAATACTAATAACGATGTTGATATGGTTAAGAATAATGCATTAAATCAAATACAAGCTATTACACCTGCAACTATCGTTAAATCAAACGCTAAAAATGCATTAAATCAAAAAGCCCAAGAACAACATAATATTATCTTTAATAACAACGAAGCAACTGTAGAAGAACAACAAGCAGCTCAACTTATATTAGATCAGGCATTAAACACGGCTATACAAAATATAGATAACGCTGATACCAATCAACAAGTAACAGATGCGAAAAATAATGGATTGCATGAGATTGGTAATGTTCAACCTTCAACACAAGTTAAAACGGATGCTAGAAATGCAGTTACTAATAAAGCGAATGAAGCGATTACAAATATTAACGCAACACCTGGTGCAACTAGAGAAGAAAAACAAGAGGCAGTTGGTAGAGTGAATCAATTATTGAATCGCGCTATTAATGATATTAATACTGTTAATACAACACCAATGGTAGAAGCAATTAAAAATACTGCGCTTAATGATATCGGTAATGTACAACCAAACGTAACGAAAAAGCAAGAAGCAATTGGCATATTGAATAATAATGCTACAGCTAAAAAACAAAATATAAATCAAACACCTGATGCCACTACTGAAGAAAAAGAGGCAGCCATTACACAAGTGAATCAAGCACTTAACCAAGCTATTGAACAAGTAAACCAAGCTGATACAAATGCGCAAGTCGATCAAGCACAGCAAAATGGTGATCAAAATATTAATCAAATACAAGCACATGTTGTTAAAAAACCTGAAGCGATAAATGACATCAATCAACAGTATAATAATAAATTAGCTCAAATTAATCAGACACCTGATGCCACTATTGAAGAGAAAAATGTAGCTTTACAAAAGTTAGAACAAATATTCAATCAAGCGAATGAAGCAATTAATCAAGCACAGACCAATCAAGATGTAGAAGATAGACGACAACAAGCAATTGAGCAAATCAATATGACTTTACCTGAAACAGTCGTAAAAAATAATGCCAGAAAAAATATAGAAGCAGAAGCGAATCAACGAGATAATGTAATCAATAGTAATGGTGAATCAACACTTGAAGAAAAAGATGCTGCAAAACAATTGGTGGCACAAGCTAAAAATCAAGCTCTTCAAAATATTGACCAAGCACAAACAAATCAAGACGTTAATAATGCTGTAACAAATGGAAACCAAGAAATACAACAAATTGTGCCAGAAACGATTGTTAAAACAAATGCAAGACAATCATTACTTAATGCTATAAATAATAAAAAACAAGAGGCACTAGAGAATAAAGAAGCAACGCAAGACGAAAAAGATGCATTCATTAATAATTTGAATAATATATTAAATGATTTAAATCAACAAATCACTAATGATAATACCAATCAAGAAGTTGCTAATACAAAAGACAATGGATTAGAAAAGATTAATCAAACTGTGTTCAAGCCGACTGTGAAACAAAATGCTAGAGATGCATTACATCAGCTTGTAGAACATCAACAAGAAATTATTAATCAAGCCAAAGATGCAACCGATGAGGAGAAAAATAATGCATTAGATAGATTGCAGAATGCTAACAATCAGTTATTAGCTGATATCAATAACTCAGACACGAATGCACAAGTTAATCAAATCCAATCAAATAGCGATGCTATAATTCCCAACATATTACCTCATATTGTTGTCAAAGAAAATGCTAGATCAATGATAAACCAAACTGCGGATAATCAAGATAAGGTCATCAATGGCGTTAAAGATGCAAAAGTAGAGGAGAAAGATGCAGCTATAAATGATGTCAATACTGTTGTTAATAAAGCTAAAAATGATATTAATCGATTTACAGATGATACTGAAGTAGAAAATACTAAAAATAAAGCAATTAATGATATTAAACAAATTTTACCGTCTACTAAAGTGAAAACAGATGCAAGAGATGCCTTAAATCAAACTACAGAAACAAAAATGAATGCTTTATCACTAACACCTGATGCTACTAATGAGGAAATCAACATAGCGAAAGCCTTAGTCGAAAAACTATTAAATCAAGCCTTAGCACAAATTAATCAAGATAAAACAACAAATCAAGTTAACCTAACGGAGCAACAAGGTGTCCAATCAATTAATGACGTTCAAGTTAATGTAGTTAAAAAGAATGATGCAAGAGCCGCGATCACTAATGCTGAAGCAATTAAAAATCAATTGTTTAATAATAATGGTGAAGCAACAACTGAAGAAAAAGATGACGCGATTCAACAATTAAAGACAATTCTTCAAAATGCATTAAATGCTTTACAGTCAGATCAAACTAATCAACAAGTTGATCAAACAGAGACTCAATCAATTGAAGATATTAATAATGTAAAACTTAATATCGTAAAAAAACCTGAAGCAATTAATGAAATTGATCAAGCTTTCTCAAAACAAGACCAAGTAATTAAGTTAACAAATGAAGCGACGACTGAAGAGAAAGAATTAGCATTACAGCAACTAAATCAAGCAGTAAACCAATACACTAAAGAGGTATCAAGTGCACAAACAAACCAAAATGTTGCAGACGTACTTTCAAAAGCGTTAAAAGATATTGAACAGATTATGCCTAATATTGAAGTGAAGCCTGCTGCGGTAAAAGTGTTAAAAGAATTATCAAGTCAAATTAAAACACATATTAATGATACAAATGAGGCAACTCAAGAAGAAAAAAATGACGCTATCAATCAATTGGAGGAAGCTTTAAAAAATAGTATTGATACAGTAGACCAATCATTAACTAATGCGGAAGTTGCTAAAGCTAAAATAGAATGGGAAATTCTAATAAAGAGTATTAAGCCAATTGTTAAAGTGAAACCAGAAGCAAATGAAGCATTAACATCAATTGCTCAACGAGTTATTCAAGATTTTGATCGTATAATTGAAGCCACACAAGAAGAGAAAGATGAAGCCATTGCGAAGGTTCATAAAGAATTGGAAATAGCCAAAATATTAGTAATGAAAGCATTAACAAATGAAGAAGTAGCGCAAATAAAACTTAAAGAAGTGCAACTCATTGAACATATTCAACCAGTAATTGAAGTGAAACCTAGTGCTAAAGATGACATCAATCTTGTTGCAAATGAAGTCAAAGATAAAATAAATCAACTTAAAAATGTTAATCCAAAAGCAGTAAAAAATGCTTTAAATAGAGTTGAAGATATTTTAAACGAAGCTAATGCATTAATTAAAGATGCAAAAACAAATGATGAAGTAGCACAAATTGTTAAAGAAACAATTGAAAAATTAAAAGCAATTCAATTACCTATAGCGGAACCTGAAGTAGAAGTTACTTTAGAGAAAGAAATAGAACCAGTTGTATTCTGTAATACTAGAGATAATAAATTTTTCGTAGAAAAAGAAGTAAAGAACACTTGTAATTTTAAGGAAGAATCTGTGCAAGAGTTGCCTAATACAGGTATAACTAATTATCAACATCCAATCGTTCCTATTATGTTTACATTTGGTATAAGTATATTTGTAAGTAGCTTAAAACGAAGAAAAAAGGTTAGTTAAAATTTGAAATGAATTCATTGAAATATGAATGAGTTATTAAGTTTGCACCAATGATAATTATTAAAATAATAGTAACAACTTTGAAATAAAAATGTTATTTAATGGACAGATTTAAAAATATATTGATGATAAAATCAATAATAAATAAATAGGTTGTATGAATTTATTATATGCGTACAACCTATTTGTTATAGAAATAAATTTCTAATACTCAACATCACGATTGATACACCTAGGAGGATAGTCATTATGAATTTATTTAAGCAACAAAAATTTAGTATTCGTAAGTTTAACGTTGGTATTTTTTCAGCATTAATAGCAACGGTAGCATTTTTAGGCGTTAATCCTAATAGAGCAGATGCTGCTGAACAAGATAATGTCAATGTTAATGGCCCATTGACAGATAATGTCGTTAATCAGGGACAGCCCAATGATCAGACATTACCAAATGAAAATCAAGCTGGAAATGATAATCCTGCAAATGAACAAACATCACCTCAAAATGCTGTAGCTCAAGAACAAAATCAACAACAAAATGATAACAAAAATGCTGTTGAAACAAATAATGAGCAAATCGCTAATCCAGAAGCAACAGAAGCTAATAATGATGCCAATCAACCTAATGCAGTTATTGATAATCCAGTAAATGAAGGTAATCAAGAACAAGCTCAACCACAGTCTAATCAAGAGCAAGCTCAAGAAACGCCAAAAGAAAAACAAGATAAAGAGTCACCCATTGAATCGAATGAAGGATTAAACAAACAAAGCAAACCAGTTTGCTACTGTTGAAAATAATCAAACACCTAAAAAACGTAATAAACGTGATGTGGGTGATGACCAAAATGGTAATAATGTAGCACCTAATCAGAACCAACCTGTTAATGCTCAAGATGAAGCATTAGAAAATGCGAAACAAGGTGCAACAAATGAAATTAATCAAAAAGCTACTGATAAAAATCAAGCAATTGATAACACAACAGAAGCCACTCAAGAAGAAAAACAATTAGCTTTAAACGATGTAGCACATCAACAATTTAATGCTAATAATAATATCAATCAAGCAAACACAACGGACGATGTAACAACGGCTAAAAATAATGGTATTGCAGCCATTGATGCTATAAATGTACAAGCACGTACAAGAGATGCAGCAAGAAATGCAGTAGTTCAAAAAGTTGCAGATCAAATTTTAACAATTAATAATAATCCAGATGCAACGAATGAAGAAAAACAAGAAGCAGTTAACCAAGTACATCAAACAGAACAACAAGCATTAAAAGATATTAATGCAGCTAATACTGAAAATGAGATTAACGGCATTCAAACACAAAATGTTAATGCAATCGGTAATGTTGTACCTGCTTCAACAGCTAAACCAAATGCAATTGCAGAAGTAAATCAAGCTGCTGCTACACATAATGGTGACATAGATGCAAATCAAAATGCTACAAATGAAGAGAAAGCTGTGGCAAAAGAACAAGTTAATGGCTTAGTTCAAAATACAACTACTAATATTAATGACGCGTCTAATAATCAGGATGTAACGCAAGCCAAAGAATTAGGTATAAATCAAATTAATGCAGTTACGCCAGCTACTACAGTTAAAGACGAAGCAAAGGCTGAAGTGAATCAGTCAGCTGAACAAATTAGAAATAATAATACAAATAACTATATGGATGCGACAACAGAAGAGATTAATGTTGCCAATAATCAAGTAGATCAAATTGTAAATCAAGCAAATACTGCAATAGGTGCGGCAAATACAACAAATGAAGTGAATGAAGCTAGAGATCATGCGCTTCAAGAATTACAAAATGTTGCTCCAGATGAAGTTAAAAAGCCAGATGCTAGAAATACAATTGATCATGCATATGAACAAAAGAAACAAGCAATTAATGACTCAAATCAATCAACTACAGAAGAAAAAAATGATGCAATGAATGTTTTAGACCCTAGAAAGAATGAAGCATATAATAATATTGATCAAGCATTAACAAACGATGAAGTTGCTAATGCGGTTACTAATGGTATAAATCAAATTAATGATGTAACGCCATCAATAGATAAGAAACAACAAGCGAAATCAACAATTGCACAAGATGCAGACAATAAAAAACGATTAATTAATCAAGATACAAACTCTACAACAGAAGAACATAATGCAGCTAATGCAAATGTTGATGCAGCTGTTACTAAAGCTAATAACGACATTGACCAAGCAGCAAGTAATGATGATGTTGACAATGCTGTAACAACTAATCAAAATGATATCAATCAAATTCAACAAGAAGCACAAGTTAAACCGGCTGCAAAAGCTGAAATTGCTCAAAAAGTAACTGACCAAGAAGGTGTCATCCAAAATACGCGTGGTACAACTACAGAAGAACAAAATGAAGCTCAACAAGCATTACAAAATGCTAAAACAGAAGCAGACCAAGCAATAGATGCGGCACAATCTAATGCAGATGTTGAAAATGTTAAGAATGAACAAATTGCAAAAATTGCAGCCATTACACCATCTAAAGATTATAAAAATAATGCGATAGCTGAATTAGAAAATGTAGCAAATCAACGTAAACACGATTTGACACAAGACCCGGATATGACTAATGAAGAAAGAGATTATGCCAATGATTCAGTAGATCGTATGTTAGGTCAAGGTAGTGCCAACGTTTATCAAGCTGCGAATAAACAAAGCGTTGATAGTAATAAAAATGATGGTATTAATACTATTAATCAAGTTCAAGCATTTGTAACAACTAAATCTAATGCTAGAAACGAAATTACTCAAGCTGCAGATCAACGTAAAGCGACATTCCCTAATGATAATAATGCAACAACAGAGGAAAAAGAAGCAGCAACAAATAATGTGGATGCACTCGTTGCAGCTTCAAATGAACAAATTAACCAAGCTAAAACTGACGCAGCAGTAAATCAAATTAAAGATCAAACGATTCAAGAAATTAATCAAGTTATACCTGCGAATACTAAAAAAGAAACAGCATTAGCTGATATTAAAACTAAACAAGATCAACAAACATATATTATTAACAACGAACCTAATGCAACAACAGAAGAAAAAGAAGCGGCATTACAAACATTAACTCAAGCAGTGACAACTGCAAATGATGAAATTAATGCTGCAACTACAAATGCACAAGTTGACACAGCAGTTCAAAATGGTGAAACAAATATTGGTAATGTTGTTCCTGAAACTCAAACTAAGACAAATGCTAAAAATGAAGTTGATCAAGCAGCAACAAATCAAAATAACACTATTGATCAAAACCAAGATGCAACAACAGAAGAAAAAGATGCAACTAAACAACTGGTAGCTCGCACACAAAATAATGCTAATCAAGCTATTGTAAATGCAGAAAATGCTGCAGATGTTGAGGCTAAAAAGAATGAAGGCATTAATAGTATAGGTCAGATTACTGCTGATACAGGAATTAAAACAGCTGTTAAAACAGATTTACAAAATCAAGCTAACGATAAAAAACAACAAATAGCTAATAATAATGGTTCTACGGAAGAAGAAAAACAAGCTGCAAATACAAAAGTTGATGATGCGTTACAACAAGGTTTAACAGATGTGACTAATGCTCAAAGTATTGTTGATGTAAATAATGCTGTTAAAGCAACTGATCAAGCTATTCAATCAGTTCAACCAGAAACAACTGTTAAAGACAATGCAAAACAAGATATTCAAAATAGCATTAATCAACAAAAAGATGCTGTAAATCAAAACCCTCAAGCTACAAATGAAGAAAAACAATTAGCATCTAATAAATTAGATGATATTGCGAATCAAGTGACAGGTAATATTGATCAAGCAAATACAAATAACGATGTAGATCAAGCTAAAAATGAAGGTACAACTCAAATTAATCAATTTGTACCATCTATTGTTAAAAAGTCAAATGCAACACAAGAACTAGATAATGCAGCTGATTTAAAACAAGAGGAATTAGATAAAACACCTAATGCAACACAAGAAGATATAGCGGAAGCTAAACAAGCTGTTCAAAATGCATTAAAATCAGCAAAAGATCAAGTTGCTCAAGCTCAAACTGATCAAGATGTAGATAACGCTAAGGCAAATGGTGTATCTGAAATTAAAGCTATCCAACCAATTGGAACTCTTAGACAAGCTGCATTAGAAGAATTTACTGATGTCTATAATGATAAAGTGAGTGAAATAGAAGCAGATATTGATGGAACAAGAGAAGAAGTGAAAGCTGCACTTACAGATTTAGCAGCAATTAAAACACAAGCTGAAGCATCAATTAACCAGGCTATTAATGTAGCTAGATTAACTGCTGCAAAAGAACATGCTATAGAAAATGTGAATCAATTTGATGTAACATTCACTAAAAAACCATCAGCAATTGCCTATATTAATCAAGTTGCTACGGCTAAAGAAAATGAAATTAATGCAAATACTACAGCTACAGCACAAGAAAAAGAAGCAGCTATTCAAAATGTTAAAGAACAATTAGAAATTGCTGAAATCAATATTAATAATGGTGATACAAAATATGACGTCAATGAAGCAGTAGAGATTGGAGAAACTGCAATTAATGGTATTAATCCAGAAGTTGTAACTAAACCAAACGCGATTAATTCAATTGATAATTTAGCAACTCAATTAAAAGAAACATTTGCAAATACACCTGGTGCAACAGTTGATGAATTAAATGAAGCTAATCAACAAGTCGATCAAATCGTACAATCTGCTAAAACTGAAATTGCCAATGTAACTTCTGATATTGATATTGCTCAAATCAAAGCCAATGCAATGAATGATTTAAATGCAGTCGTAGTAAATGTTGAACAAAAAGCAATTGCTGCTAATGCGCTTAAAGAACAAGCAGACAAGGTTCAAGACATGATTGATTCCAATGATGATGCTACTGAAACTGAAAAATTAGCAGCTGAAGAACAACTAAATGATATTTTAGAACAAGGTCTATCTGATATTGATGCTAAAGATACTAACGATGACATTACTAAAGTAAAAGAAAGTGCTTTAGAACAACTTAAAGCAATTAATGTCGTTGCGGTGGTAAAACCAGAGGCAAGAAATACAATTGCAAATCTTGTTCAAAAACAAATCGATAAAATTAATCAAACTCCTAAAGCAACTAAAGAAGAGAAAGAAGCAGCGATTGAACAATTAAATCCAATCGAACAAAATGCGATTGAACTTATTAAAGCAACACCATCTGATTCTGAAGTGAAAACGATTGTAAAAGACGCTGAACAACAAATTTCACAAATCGAAGCACAAGCGTCAATCAAAGATGAAACAGAAAAAGAAATTAATAAGCATATCCAACAGCAAAAAGTAATAATCAATAATGCTGATGTTTCTCAAAGACAAAAAGATAAAGCATTAAGTCAATTAGATCGTCTTGCTTCACTTATTGCTGATCAACTAGACGCTGCTGATACAAATGAAGCAGTTATGAAAGTGAAAGAAGAAGCTATTGAACAAATTGAAGCAATTCTTCCAGAAACAGAACAACAAAGTCCACAAAAATCTGATGTAGGCTCTAATCCTACTAAAGAAGCAAATGGAAATGACGAAGGTAACGATGAATCAAACGCATTAACTAAAATTGAGTCTGATGAAAGTGTTGAAACAGACACAGAAGTTGATAAACAAAATAGTTTAGAAACATTACCTGAAACTGGACAACATGATAATCAATTACCATTAGCGGGTATCACATTTGCTGCAGGTGCTGCCTTAGTTAGTAGAAGAATGGTTCAAAAGAAAGATAAATTAAAATAAATAATATATAAACAGAGTCTAGAGAAATCTAGACTCTGTTTTATTAATTGTTCTTTAAAGTATTATGTTTGCCAGCATTTAAACCAGCAACATGACCAGTGACTAACGCGCTTGTGATATTATATCCGCCAGTATAACCATGGATATCTAGCACCTCACCACATAAAAATAGCCCAGTAACTAATTTAGACATCATCGTTTTAGGCTCTATTTCTTTTAATGAAACGCCTCCACCAGTAACAAAGGCTTTATCAATAGGTAAGGTACCGTTAACCTTGAATGTAAAACCTTTTAATAAATTAACAATTGTAGTCAATTGCTGATTGGATAAATGGTGCGACGTTGTCTCGTTATCAATATTAGCTTGTTCTAATATAAATAATAAATAACGTTCTTCGATCAGACCGTGTAAACTATTTTTAATGAATTTATCTGGCTGTTCTTTTAACATACGTCGAATTTGTTGCGTAAGTTCTTCTTGATTTAACTCTGGAAAAGCGTCAAGAGACATTAGAATTTCGTTTTTCTTTTGATTCTTTTGTTCTTTATATACAAATTGACTACATCTTAAGGCGGCAGGACCGCTGACACCAAAATGTGTAAAAATCATATCCATTTGGTGACTAATTCGTTTTTTGCCATTTTTCTTTAAAACGGATAATTCTACATCTTTCAAACTTAATCCTTTTAAAGTTTTATCTTTGATAAAGCGCTCAGGGGATGTGATTGGCACTTCGGTAGGGAATAACTCAGTTATGGTATGTCCCATGGATTCTGCGAAGCGATAACCGTCACCTGTCGAACCAGTTTGTGGAACACTCGTGCCACCTGTTGCTATAATCACACTATTTGCTTCATATGTTTGTTGTGATGTCTCAACCGTAAAGATACCATTGTCATTTACAGATAGACGAGTCACTGCTGTTTCTTCTTTAACAGTAACTTGTTGTTCGTTAATTGTGCTTACTAACGTGTCAACGACATCTTGGGCCTTATTTGAAACAGGAAACATTCGTCCGTGGTCTTCTTCTTTTAATTTAACGCCACGACTTTCAAAGAAATCAATAATGGATTCATTATCAAATATTGAAAAAGGACTATATAAAAACTTACCGTTACCTGGTATATTTTTAATTATTTCTGCATAGGGTAAGCGATTGGTAACATTACAACGACCACCACCTGATATTTTTAATTTTCTACCTAGACCTTTTTTCTTTTCTAATATAAGAACTTGATTACTATTAGAACTAGCAGCTACTGCAGCCATTAAACCACTTGGGCCACCACCGATGATGATTGTTTGATACATATTAACTTCCTCCAATGAATATTCAACACTATTGTATATGAATCAAAAAATATATGCTATAGAAGTTGTATAATTAGATGACAATGAATAAAATAATAACTATAATAGAAAACTTGAAGTATCTTAGATACATAATCTATTCAAACGGATAATAAAGGATTAATTCGTTTTCATCTTTTAAACATTTAAAATTATTATAAAATCAATCCCCATGTTAGTCTTTTTGTGATATATTTTATAATAATGTAAGCTAATGATAACGAACGCAACATGATTTCAACTAGTTTTAATAAACTTTTAAAGATAGGAAGATAGTTAATGAGCGAAAGTAAAGAAATGGTTCGAGGGACCTTTTTAATTACACTAAGTATTTTAATTACGAAAGTTCTCGGTGTACTATTTATTATTCCATTTAACCATTTAATAGGCGGACAAGAAAATATGGCACCGTTCACGTATGCCTATGCACCATATAATATTGCGATAGCTGTAGCTACAGCAGGTGTACCACTTGCAGCCTCAAAATATGTAGCTAAATATAATGCTTTAGGTGCGTATAAGGTCAGTCAGAAATTTTATAAATCAAGTTTTATTGTCATGAGTATAACAGGTGTATTAGGATTCTTAATTTTATATTTCCTAGCACCTTTTATCTCAGAATTAACTTTATCTCGTAATGCGTCAGATAAAAATGGCTGGTCTGTCGCAGATATCACTTGGATTATTCGAATCATCAGTATGGTAGTTATCTTCATACCGGTATTAGCAACTTGGAGAGGTATCTTCCAGGGATATAAATCAATGGGACCAACAGCTGTATCTGAAGTAACTGAACAAATAGCTCGAGTGATTTTCATTTTAGTAGGTAGTTATTTAGTATTAAATGTATTTGATGGAACAGTATTAATGGCTAATGGTATCGCAACATTTGCTGCAGCTATTGGTGCTATAGCAGGTATTCTTACTTTATGGTATTACTGGAGAAAGCGTAAGAAAAATATTGATAAAATGGTATTGTCAGATTATACCGATATCAATGTTTCTTATGGCAATATGTATAAAGAAATCATAAAATATAGTATCCCATTTGTAATTGTAAGTTTAAATTTCCCATTATTTAATTTAGTCGATCAATTTACACACAATGGTGCATTATCTGTAGTGGGTGTTTCATCACAATTGCAAGACATTTTCTTTAATATGTTAAATATGTCGACAAATAAAATTGTTATGATTCCAACGTCATTAAGTGCTGGTTTTGCAGTAAGTTTAATTCCATATATTACCAAAACGTATGAAGAAGGTCGTTTTGAAGAAATGCATCGACAAATCAGAACGTCAATTGGTGTACTGATGTTCATTACAGTTCCAGCTAGTATTGGAATAATGGCATTGGCACAGCCATTATTTACAGTCTTTTATGGATATGATCCAGTAGTTCAAGGTCATGATCCTAACTTTGATGGTAGTCGATTACTGTTTATCTATGCACCTGTTGCAATTCTAATTTCACTGTTAAGTGTTACAGCGTCAATGTTACAAGGTATTGATAAACAGAAGTTAACAGTTTATGTAATTTTAGGTGCAGTTGCGATAAAATTAATCCTTAACTATCCACTTATTATGTTATTCCATACACCAGGAGCTGTACTAAGTACATCATTTGCATTACTCTTTGCAATTGGATGTAACTTCTTCATATTGAAGAAATATGCACAGTTCAAGTTTAGTTACAGTTGGATTCATTTTGGTAAAATCTTTTTATACTCATTTATTATGATGCTAGGTGTAGAGTTAGTATTCTTTATTGGAAAGTTATTCCTAGCTCCTAGCAAAATAGGCTATTTAATTATTATTGCTGTAGGTGTGGTTGTAGGTGCAGCAATATACGGCGGTATTACAATTAAGACTAAATTTGCAGATGAGTTTTTAGGTGATATTCCTGAGAAAATCAGACGTAAAGTTGGTTTCTTAAGATGAGACTAGATAAATTTTTAGCTAACATGGGCGTAGGTACACGTAATGAAGTAAAGCAAAGTTTAAAAAAAGGTTACGTTAAAGTGAACAATGAAGTGATCAAGTCTCCAAAAACGCAAATTGATCCTAATGAAGATATCATTACAGTTAATGATGAAAAAATAATATATATCGATAAAGTGTATATCATGTTAAATAAGCCATCTGGTGTAGTATCAGCGACTGAAGATGATAAACATCAAACTGTTATAGATTTAATCCCTGAGTATCAACACTTGGGGATTTTCCCTGTAGGTAGGTTAGACAAAGATACAGAAGGCTTACTACTAATCACTAATGATGGTCAATTTAACCATGATTTGATGAGTCCAAATAAACACGTGCCTAAAACTTACGAAGTAGTATCAAAAAATGATGTAACACAAAGCGATGTAGAGCGATTTAAAGAAGGATTAGAATTGTCTGATGGGTTAGTAAAACCTGCACAATTAGAAATCATTGAAAATCGACGATCACGTGTTACGATATACGAAGGTAAATATCATCAAGTTAAAAGAATGTTTCATGAGATAGAAAATGAGGTATTACAATTAAAACGTATTAAAATTGCTGAATTAGAGTTGGATACATCTCTTAAATTAGGCGAATTTCGTTTATTAACAGAAAATGATTTTAAATTACTTTTAAACTAAAGAAAGAGAAGGTGTTTGAATATGGCAAAAGGAACAAATTTATTCAGAGTAGTATTAGGTTTAGGTGGTGCTGCAGCAGCAGTTCTATTATCTCGTAAAGAAAGCAGAGATAAATTAAAAGATCAATATAATCAATACAAAGAAAACCCAGAATCATATAAAGCGAATGCTAAAGACTTCGCAAATCAAATTAGTTCTAAAGCTAATGAAACAATTCAAGATGTTAAAAGTAATCCAAAAGGTTACGTAGAAAGAATTAAAAATGACCCTAAAGCATTCTTCGAGGAAGAAAAAACTAGATTCACAAATTTAGATGATAATAAAGCTGATGATTTAGAAGAAGGTAAATTTGATGATGAAGGTGGCGCTACAGCTAATAATAATTTACGCGTCGTATCAGAAGAAGATCTAAAAAATAATAAAAATGCTTTAGAAGATAAAAAATAATTTTAATAAGCTAAACGCCTATACACATTTCTCGAAGAAATCGTGTATAGGTGTTTTTTTGTAATAAAAATTTAGAAAATTTAGTAATTTTTCTAACATCTTACTGTAGTTTCGCAGTAACTTCATGTAAAATGGAAAATAACTTATTAAAAAAGGAAGTCGAATTCGAATGTGGAAAGAAAAAGTTCAAGAATACGAAAACCAAATCATTGAAGACCTAAATGGATTACTATCAATAGAGAGTGTAAGAGATGACAGTAAAGCAAACGATGATGCACCAGTAGGTCCAGGCCCAAAAGAAGCATTAAATTATATGTATCAAATTGCAGAAAGAGACGGCTTTTCTACACATGATGTTGATCATATAGCTGGTAGAATTGAAGCAGGCCAAGGTGACGATGTATTAGGTATTCTTTGTCACGTTGATGTTGTACCGGCTGGTGATGGATGGGATTCAAATCCGTTCGAACCAGTAGTTACTGATAATGCTATCATTGCTAGAGGCACACTAGATGATAAAGGACCTACGATTGCGGCCTACTATGCTGTGAAGATATTAAATGATATGAAAGTAGATTGGAAGAAACGTATTCATATTATTATTGGTACAGATGAAGAGTCTGATTGGAAATGTACCGATCGTTATTTTCAAACTGAAGAAATGCCTGCATTAGGATTTGCGCCAGACGCTGAATTTCCTGCGATTCACGGTGAAAAAGGTATTACGACATTTGACTTAGTACAAAATGAAATGGTTGAAGATGTAGATGAACCAGATTATGAATTATTAGCGTTTAATTCTGGACAACGTTATAACATGGTGCCTGATCATGCAGAAGCTAAAGTATTAGTCAAAGAACACATGACTGATGTGATACAGAACTTTGAATACTTTTTAGAAACACATCATCTACAAGGTGAAAGCACTGTAGATAGTGGTATTCTTATTTTAACTGTTGAAGGTAAAGCTGTTCATGGTATGGACCCTTCTTTAGGAATTAATGCAGGACTTTATCTTTTAGAATTCTTAGCTACGTTGAATTTAAATAAAAGTGCAAAAGATTTTGTGGACTTTAGCAACCAATATTTACACGAATCTCACTTTGGAGAAAAAATGGGAATGAAATTCCATACTGATATTATGGGTGATGTCACTACAAATATTGGTGTGATGACTTATGATAATGAAAATGCTGGTCGCTTTGGTGTGAATTTGAGATATCCTCAAGGATTTGAATTTGAAGAAGCTATTGATCGTTTCTCAAAAGAGATTGAAACATTAGGATTTAGAATAGAAATGGGTAAAGTACAAAAACCTCATTATGTGGATAAAAATGATCCATTTGTTCAAAAATTAGTGACTGCATACAGAAACCAAACTGGAGATATGACAGAACCGTATACAATTGGTGGCGGTACTTACGCAAGAAACTTAGACAAAGGTGTCGCTTTTGGTGCTATGTTTAGCGACTCTGAAGACTTAATGCATCAGAAAAACGAATACATCACGAAAAAACAACTATTTAATGCAACGAGTATTTATCTCGAAGCGATATACTCATTATGTGTGGAGGGATAATTTATGACAAAAGTTTTTATTAATGGTGAATTCCTAGAACAAGAAGAAGCAAAGGTATCATATGAAGATAGAGGATATGTGTTTGGTGACGGTATCTATGAATACATTCGTGCATACGAAGGTAAGTTATTTACAATTAAAGAACATTTTGAAAGATTTTTAAGAAGTGCTAATGAAATTGGATTAGATCTGAATTATACAGTCGATGAATTAATCGAATTAGTGCGTAAATTATTAGAGGTTAACGGTGTTAAAAATGGAGGGATTTATATTCAAGCAACACGTGGTGCATCACCACGAGAACATTCTTTTCCAACACCACCGGTAAAACCTGTATTGATGGCATTTACAAAGAGTTATGATAGACCGTTCGACGATTTAGAAAAAGGTGTCTATGCTGTTACAACAGAAGATATTCGTTGGTTACGTTGTGACATTAAAAGTTTAAATCTTTTAGGGAACGTTTTAGCTAAAGAATTTGCTGTGAAATATAATGCTAGTGAAGCTATTCAACATCGCGGTGACACTGTTACAGAAGGTGCTTCAAGTAACGTCTATGCTATCAAAGATGGAAAAGTGTACACGCATCCTGTGAATAACTTTATTTTGAATGGTATTACAAGAAAAGTTATTAAATGGATTTCTGAAGATAAAAATATTCCATTTATTGAAGAAACGTTTACTGTTGATTTCCTAAAAAATGCAGATGAAGTGATCATTTCTAGTACATCAGCTGAGGTCATGCCTGTAGTTAAGATTGATGGAGAAGATGTCGGAAATGGCAATGTAGGTGAAGTTACGAGACAACTTCAAGATGGATTTAACGAATATATCAAAACACATAGTTTATAAGTTGAATAATTATCAAAATTTCTCCAACTATCTCACTCTAAATATGTTATAATCTAAGTCAAAGTAGTTTTATAATTTTTAAACGAGCGGACTAGTAAAATGTGTCTTTTAGTTTCTCATTTTTAGTTGAAATATAATGGTAAAAATTATAAAATCTTCTATGAGTGATAAAAAATGAGGACGCAATTTTAAAGCGTATTTTTAGGGACAAAAATATAAAAATTAGCCAACTCACAAAACTGTAAAATAAATTTAAACAAGCGTGTAGAAATGACTATACGGTTTCTATAAATTAGAATATATGGCTCTTGAAAAACATATTTCTGGAGCCATTTTCTAATTGAAAGTGAGGTGAACGTGTTGGAGCAGTTTTATCAGTTAGGGTGGACATTAGATTCAGCTGGCGGTGCTTCTGGTGAAGCTTATATGGCTGAACAAGATGGTCAGAAGTTGTTTTTAAAACGAAATACTAATCCTTTTATAGCAGCTTTATCTGCAGAGGGTATTGTACCTAAGTTAGTTTGGACGAAAAGAATTGAAACTGGTGAAGTCGTAACGGCGCAACATTGGAAAAACGGTCGCGAATTAACAGCGAACGAAATGCAACAGCCTAGAGTAGCCAAAATACTGAAAAAAATCCATAATTCTAAACCATTATTGACCATGCTAAAAAGAATGGAAATGGAACCAATTACACCAGATATTATGCTAAATAAAATTAATGCATCTCTTTCAAGAGAAGTTTTAACACATCATGTTGTTAGAAAAGCATTAACGTATTTAGAAGAGCATATACCTAATTTAGATTCAAGATTTTTCACTGTTGTACATGGTGATGTCAATCATAATAACTGGCTTTTATCAGATCGTGATGAGCTATTTTTAGTAGACTGGGAAGGTGCAATGATTGCAGATCCTGCTATTGATATTGGCATGCTGCTTTACAACTACGTTCCTGAAAATAAATGGTCTAAATGGTTTGAAACATATGGTGTTCAAGAAAGTTTAAATCTAAACAAACGTATGAAGTGGTATACGGTTATTCAATCTATTGGTATGGTTCAATGGTATGAAGAACAAAAACGTTTTAAAGATATGAATACATGGCTTGAATTTTTAAATGAAGTGATGCATAGCAACTTATTTATATAAGGAGAAATTGAGTATGAGAGTTCGCTACAAACCTTGGGCGGAAGATTATTTGAAAAACCATCCAGACTTAGTTGACATGGATGGTTCGCATGCTGGGCATATAGATGAATGGTTTGAACAAAAGCAACCGATTTATATTGAAATTGGCTCAGGAATGGGGCAATTTATTACAACACTTGCCGCACAACATCCAGAAATTAATTTCGTGTCAATGGAACGTGAAAAAAGCGTCATGTATAAGGTATTAGATAAAGTTAAAGAACAAAACTTATCTAATCTGAAAATGATTTGTAATGATGCGATAGAACTTAACGAATACTTTAAAAATGGTGAAGTTTCAAGAATTTATCTTAATTTTTCTGATCCATGGCCTAAAAAACGTCATGCTAAAAGAAGACTTACATATCATACATATTTAGCACTATATAAACAGATTTTAGTTGAAGACGGAGAAATCCATTTTAAAACAGATAATAGAGGTCTTTTTGCGTACAGTCTAGAAAGTATGTCTCAATTTGGCATGTACTTTACAAAGATGAATTTAAACTTACATGAAGAAGATGACGAAGATAATATTTTAACAGAATATGAACAGAAATTTTCTGAAAAAGGTTCTAGAATCTATCGAATGGAAGCTAAATTTCATAAAAATATATAATGAAAAAGACAAGCACCTTAACTGGTGCTTGTCTTTTTGTGTGAATCAAAGATGTTCAGAGTCGTCACGGTATTTAACCATAATAGAGCAATGTCAATTATTGCTAATGTCCTAAAAATATTATAGATTATAATTAAGGTTGACTGTTTCAAGACTAAAATGGGGAAGTGATTTGATGAGGTTAGGTGCATTGACAATAGATGATATAAATGGAGGCAATACGCATATAGATGGTGGCGCGATGTTTGGTGTTGTACCCAAACCACTTTGGACAAGAAAATATAAAGTAAACGACAAGAATCAGGTTCATACGCCTACGCATCCAATTCTTATTCAACACCCAGACTACAATATTTTAATAGATGCAGGTATTGGTAATAATAAATTAACAGATAAGCAAAAAAGAAATAGTGGTGTTACACAAGAAAGTTTTATTAAAGAGGAATTAGCATATTTTGGATTGACACCAGATGATATAGATATGGTCTTAATGACTCATTTACACTTTGACCATGCTGCGGGACTTACCAATGAACATGGGCATACACTATTTAAAAATGCTACACACTATATTCAACAAGATGAATGGCATGAATTTTTAGCACCGAATATACGTAGTCAGGCGACGTATTGGAAGGAAAATCAAGGAGATTACGAAGAAAAAGTTATTTTATTTAAAGATAACATCGAACCAGTTCCAGGTATTAGAATGATACATACAGGTGGACATAGTAATGGACACTGTATCATAACTATTGAAAGCGAAGGGCAAAAAGCAGTACATATGGCTGATATTTTCCCAACCTTAGCACATCGTAATCCATTATGGGTTACAGCATATGATGATTACCCAATGACATCGATTGAAGAAAAGGAAAGATGCATTCCTTATTATATTTTTAATGATTATTGGTTCTTGTTTTATCATGACGAGGAATACTTTGCACTTAAATTTGATTTAGATAAACACAACGTTAAAGAGACAGTTAAACGTGCATATAGACAATATTAAATCAATGAAAAAAAGGTTATAGCTTTGTTCAAGAATCTCAAAATTGAGGCATGAACTTACTATAACCTTTAATTTTTATATAAATGTGTAATTTATAACTCTATAATATTTAATACTTCACCTGAATAGGCATCTGCATAAAAATCATAATCTACGAGTTGTCCATTTTTAGATGCAGTTATGCCACCGAGATAAACTGGTTTGTGAGCATTAATGTTAGGATCATTAAGAGGTTGATGTACGATATAAGAGCCTTTAACGTCCATAAAATATGTTTTAACTTCATTTAATAATTTATCGGGATTATAATATTTTTTCTTAGCTAGGTATGTAATGACACCAGCTGAAATGATTACAACCGTACAAGCACCTATGATAGATAAATTTTTACAATTTAAACACTTCATCATTGTATCTCCCTTTTTCATAATTCATATTATTAGTTTACCATAATGAAGATGATATAATAAGTTATAAGGAGTGAAGCGTTAAATGACTATAAATGAAAGTAAAACAATAGATAGAATACAGCATCTTACTGAATTACATGGTGCGCCAGGTTTTGAAGATGATATTAAAGCATATATGAAAGATCAAATGACGCCATTTGTGGATGAGTTTATAGAAAACAGAATGGGTGGCTTTTTTGGAGTGAAAAAATCAGCTAAGCCGAATGCAAAACGTGTAATGGTAGCTGCACATATGGATGAAGTTGGTTTTATGATTACACATATTACAGAAAATGGTATGATCCAATTTACAAATCTTGGTGGCGTTGCTAATGATATTTGGCAAGGACAAAGGCTCAAAGTAAAAAATCGTAACAACGAAGAAATTACAGGAGTTGTATCTAATATCCCAAAACATTTTAGAACAGGAAACGAAGTTGTTCCACAAATTAGTGATTTAATGTTAGATATTGGTGCGACATCGGCTAATGAAGTGAGACAAAGAGGTATTGAAATAGGCGATACGATTGTACCAGATACTACATTCACTCAATTATCCAAGTATCGATTTAGTGCTAAAGCATGGGATAATCGATATGGTTGTCTCATCGCGATTGAGATATTAGAATTATTGAAAGACATCGAGTTAGATGTAGATTTATATGTAGGGGCAAATGTACAGGAAGAAGTTGGGCTACGTGGTGCTAAAGCATCTGCTGAACTTGTACAACCAGATGTTGCATTTGTAGTTGATTGCTCTCCAGCAAATGATATTAAAGGTCCTAATCAGTTGTCTGGTGCGTTAGGGGAGGGGACATTGATTCGTATTAAAGATGGAACAATGATTCTTAGACCATCATTCAGAGATTATTTACTTCAATTAGTCAATCAATATGATATTCCTCATCAATATTATATGTCTCCAGGCGGAACTGATGGGGGCGAGATTCATAAAGCGAATACAGGAATTCCTACAGCCGTTATAGGTGTCTGTGCACGTTACATTCATAGCACAGATGCTGTATTTGATATTAGAGATTACTTTGCAGCAAGACAACTATTAAATAAAGCAATCGTAAATTTAAATGAAACACAAATTGAAACATTACAATATTATTAACTAACAGGAGTGAAGATGATGTTAAAACTAGAATCAGAACAACAATTTGAAGAATTAAAACAAGACAATACGGTATTTGAATTTACTGCTGATTGGTGTCCAGATTGTAAAGTTATTGAACCTGAATTACCACAATTAGAAGAAAAATATTCCTCGTTTAAATTCGTCTCAGTAGATCGAGATCAATTTATAGATATTTGTATTGATAATGGTATTATGGGAATTCCGAGTTTCTTAGTTTATAGAAACGGTGAATTGCTAGGAAGTTATATTAGTAAAGAAAGAAAATCCATCGAACAAATCGATACATTTTTATCACAATATATTTAATTGATTAGTTGAAAAATATATTTAAAAACCTGTTTTTTTCTGTTACTATCCATTGTTTTATTGTAAACTATTAAGAGGTGCGAAATAGGAGTGTTATAGATGAATGTCTTTCAAATGAGAGATAAAATTAAACAGCGTTTAAACCATTTAGACGTCAATTATAAATTTGATCGTGAAGACGAAACATTAAGAATTTATAGAAAAGACAATCATAAAGGTGTCACAATTAAACTAAATGCTATTGTCGCAAAATATGAAGAAAAAGAAGAAAAAATAGTCGATGAAATTATTTATTATATAGACGAAGCTATTGAACAAATGGCTGATCAAGGGCTCGAACAACTAAAAGATATTCAAATTATGCCAGTAATCCGTGCTACAAGTTTCGACAAGAAGACTAAAGAGGGCAATGCTTTCATTTTTGAACATCACACCGCAGAAACAAATATTTACTATGCATTAGATTTAGGTAAATCTTATCGACTCATAGATGAGAGTATGTTAGAAACATTAAATATGACAAAGCAACAAGTGAAAGAAATGTCTTTATTCAATGTTAGAAAGTTAAACAATCAATATAGTACAGATGAAGTTAAGGGTAATATCTTTTATTTTATTAACTCTAATGATGGCTATGATGCAAGTCGTATTTTAAACACATCATTTTTAAATGACATTCAAGATCAATGTGAAGGTGAAATGTTAGTAGCAGTGCCTCATCAAGATGTATTAGTTATTGCGGATATTCGTAATAAAACAGGCTATGATGTTATGGCACATTTAACTATGGAATTTTTCACTAAAGGTCTTGTGCCTATCACGTCACTATCATTTGGTTATGATAAAGGTCATCTTGAACCTATATTCATTTTAGGTAAAAATAATAAACAAAAAAGAGACCCAAACGTGATTCAAAGATTAGAAGCAAATCGTAAAAAATTTAATGATAAAAATAAATAAAAAGGAGAAAAAGTATGAATTTATTTTATAACCCCAAAGGTGTAGGAGACGTTGCTTTCTTACAAATTGAACCTTCAGAAGGTGAATTTAATTATAGAAAAAATAACGATGTTGTAGAAATTACTAAGGAAGATGATAACCAAGTAGTTGGATATAATTTCTTCAATATTTCAAATCACATTCAAATTGAGGGTAATGGTCATATCAAATTAACTGAAGATATTGTGGAACAATTACAACAAATGATAAAAAATAATGGTTTCACATATGAATTGAATGCAGATTTATCACCTAAATTTGTAGTTGGATACGTTGAAACTAAGGAAAAACATCCTGACGCAGACAAATTAAGTGTTCTAAATGTCAATGTGGGGAATGATACATTACAAATTGTTTGTGGTGCTCCAAATGTTGAACAAGGCCAAAAAGTGGTTGTTGCAAAAGTTGGTGCAGTTATGCCAAGCGGTATGGTAATTAAAGATGCAGAACTTAGAGGCGTTGCATCTAGTGGAATGATTTGTTCTATGAAAGAACTCAATTTACCAAATGCACCTAAAGAAAAAGGCATCATGGTATTAGATGATAGTTATGAAATTGGACAAGCATTTTTTGAATAATAAAGGAAGGTAGTGAAAGTATGAGCTGGTTTGATAAATTATTTGGCGAAGATAATGATTCAAATGAAGATATATTCCGCAATAAAAATAAAAGACGCCAGGCAAATCAATCGAATGATACTAATCATGACTCATTACTGCCACAAAATAATGATATCTATCATCGTCCAAAAGGGAAGTTTCGCTTTCCTATGGAAGGTTTTGAATCAGGAAATGCGGAGTCTGAAAACACAACTACTCAAGATGTGTACCAGTCTAATGTCAATCATGATATAGAGGAATTTCGTACTCAAGACAATAAAAGACATCGTCGTAGAAGAAATCATGGCAATGATGATGGTATTGCTGATTCTAGTTATCAATCTAAGGGTTACCAATCTAGAAAGAAAAAAGATTCCAACCCTTATACTACGACATCAACACACCGTCAAATTTCTCCTACATCACTTGGGAGTTCAAGTACGAATAATCATAAAACATCATCCAATACGCAACCTAGAATGAAGTTACAATCAGAGCGATTTAAATCAAACTATAAGACTCAATCTGAGTATACATATCACAAAAGTGATTTTAGAGCATCTGAAGTACCATCTGCTATTTTCGGTACTAAACAAAGACGTCCAATTGAAAATGGTGTTATACCGCCTAAAGATGGTGAGAAAAGTAGCGCACATGTAACGGAAGATAATCGAAGTGATAGTGATAAGTTAAATAGTAATTCAAGAGAGGTTTCATCCGGTTATAAGACACAATCTCAACCTGAAAAACAAAAGTCACAAGAAATAAATCATAATACTTTTAATAATGATTTATCTACAGATGATGAAAATGTAAAAACAACGACTACACCTAATCATTCTAAAAAAGATAATACAATAAATATTAATAATATCTATGCATCACAAATTGTCGAAGAAATTCGTAGAGAACGTGAACGTAAAGTCCTTCAGAAACGTCGATTTAAAAAGGCATTACAAGAAAAGAGACAACAAAATCAAGAATCTAATGAAGATAGTATCCAAAAAGCAATAGATGAAATGTATGCTAAACAAGCTCAGCAATACGTAGGTGATAGTTCATTAGACATTGATGATCAAGAAGAAGTTAAAGATAGCACTGAGAATATAAATAGCGATGTAGATAAAAATGTATCAAATGACGCTACTGAATTAGACATAGATAACCAAGAAAAATCTGAACATCACTATAATTACGAAGAAATAGATTTAAGCGATATCACTCAAAGACACGAAGTAAATCATGATGATGTTACGGTTTCTGACGCTGTCAATCACGATTCTGATATTGAAAATGATTCAGCTCAAGGTAGAGATGAGTATGCTTTAACAGATAGTACAGTTGAAGATGGAAAAGTGAATCAAGAATTTGAGTCCAACACGCAAAATTTTGACAGTGGATACAGAGATTTTGAAACGAATGATAACACATCTAAATCACTTAATAACGTTGATGATGCAGATTATCGTGAAATAGATGAAAGTATCCCATCATCAAATCATGTAACTTCAGAACCAATGTCATCGTCACAAGAATTGAGTGAATCTCAACAAAAACCTAATGAGCAACAATGGCAACAAAGAAGCGGACATAATGCTGTTACACAAAGTGTTGATCATGAAACTGAATATGCTAAGAAGCGTAAACGTCAATCCGATATAAAAAGTGAAACATCATCAGAACCAGATAGCGCTTCAGAAAATCAAAGTGACTCAACTGAAAATAATGACGAGACTTCTAATGATAATACAAGTATGTCATCAACTAAGCCAATGGATATGGTTAGTTCATCAGAACATCAATATGAGTCAATGAGTCCTTCAGATGATGGTAGTCATCTAGACAGTCTTTCACATCATTCAACATCTGAATCAATACAATGTAGTACTAAAGAACAAGTTGAATCAAATTCTGAAAATACAAGTAGTTCAGATAAACAATCCAACTCACTACAAGCTCAGCAATCTCGTTCACCTAAGAAGCGTGTTACAGGTGGTAAACCGTTTAATGTTGTAATGACACCATCAGATAAAAAGCGAATGATGGATAAGAATAAAGGTAAAAGAGTTAATGTTCCTGAATTAACGCCAGAAGATAAGAAACAAGCAACTCATTCTAGCGAAGATACTAAGTCAACATCATTGTCACATCATACTAGTACATCGGAGCCGTTTTCTAATCAGGAAGCAAGTCATTCTTCTGAAAGTGTTCAAACGAGTCATTCAACACCAATTACTCATTCTGAATCTGAAGATACAGTGACTACAGAAACAAGTCATTCCGATGAAAATCATTCTGTGATAAACAAACAAAATAGTTTATCACATGCTAATGACAGTGAGTTCACAAATAATCATCAAGATAATAGTCAAATTGAAATGAATGAACATCATAAGAAACAGACGCCAAATCATTCAGAAGAAACAGAAGTACAAAAGCCTACAATTCGAAAAGGGCCTAATATTAAGCTGCCAAGTTTTGATTTACTTGAAGAACCCGAGCCGCATGAAGTCAATGAAGAATGGATCGATGATAAGAAACAAGAATTAAACGGTGCATTATATTACTTCAATGTGCCAGCTGAAGTGCAAAATGTCACTGAAGGTCCAAGTGTGACACGCTTTGAACTGTCAGTTGAAAAAGGTGTAAAAGTATCAAGAATTACTGCATTACAAGATGATATTAAAATGGCGCTAGCTGCCAAAGATATTCGTATTGAAGCACCAATACCAGGAACTAGCCTTGTTGGTATTGAAGTGCCTAATCAAAACCCAGCTAAAGTGAATTTGAGATCAATTGTAGATTCAGAACAATTTAAAAACGCAGAATCTAAATTAACAGTTGCCATGGGATATCGAATTAACAATGAGCCATTGTTAATGGATATAGCGAAAACGCCACATGCCTTGATTGCAGGTGCTACTGGTTCAGGTAAATCTGTATGTATTAATAGTATCTTGATGTCCTTACTGTATAAAAATCACCCAGAAGAATTGAGACTATTATTAATTGATCCCAAAATGGTGGAATTAGCACCGTATAATGATTTACCTCATCTAGTATCACCCGTTATTACAGATGTTAAAGCTGCCACTCAAAGTTTAAAATGGGCAGTTGAAGAAATGGAACGCAGATATAAATTATTTGCGCAATATCATGTGAGAAATATTACTGCATTTAATAAAAAAGCATCTTATGAACAAAGAATGCCTAAAATTGTTATTGTAATAGATGAATTAGCCGACTTAATGATGATGGCACCACAAGAAGTTGAACAATCCATAGCACGAATTGCTCAGAAAGCACGTGCATGTGGTATTCACATGTTAGTAGCCACTCAACGTCCATCAGTAAATGTCATTACAGGATTAATAAAAGCTAATATTCCAACTAGAATTGCATTTATGGTATCATCTAGTGTAGATTCTAGAACTATACTTGATAGCGGTGGTGCAGAACGTCTATTAGGATATGGTGACATGCTATATCTAGGAGGCGGTATGAATAAACCAATCCGTGTTCAAGGTACATTTGTCTCAGATGAAGAAATAGATGACGTTGTAGATTTCATTAAACAACAACGTGAACCAGAGTATTTATTTGAAGAAAAGGAATTATTAAAGAAAACACAAACTCAAGCACAGGACGATCTATTTGATGATGTGTGTGAGTTCATGATTAATGAAGGACATATATCTACTTCATTAGTACAAAGACATTTCCAAATTGGGTATAATAGAGCAGCGAGAATCATAGATCAGTTAGAACAATTGGGATATATCTCTGGAGCTAACGGTTCTAAACCTAGAGATGTTTATATTACTGAGGCGGATTTAAATCAAGATTAAAATTTAGTAAGGAGTTTTATAATGACACACTATCATTTTGTCGGTATTAAGGGTTCCGGCATGAGTTCATTAGCACAAATTATGCATGATCTTGGACATGAGGTGCAAGGCTCAGATATTGAAACTTATGTATTCACTGAAGTTGCTCTAAGAAACAAAGGCATAACAATTCTACCGTTCGATGCGAATAATATAAAAGAAGACATGGTGATTATTCAAGGAAATGCTTTTCCTGATAGTCATGAAGAAATTGTTAAAGCACATCAACTTAAATTAGATGTGATTAGATACCATGATTTTCTTGGACATGTAATTAATCAATACACATCTGTCGCTGTTACAGGTGCACATGGTAAAACATCTACAACTGGTTTACTATCACATGTTATGAATGGTGATAAAAAGACATCATTCTTAATTGGTGATGGTACTGGAATGGGATTGCCTGGTAGTGATTATTTTGCATTTGAAGCATGTGAATATCGTAGACATTTTTTAAGTTATGATCCTGACTATGCAATTATGACGAATATTGATTTCGACCACCCAGATTACTTCAAAGATGTTGATGATGTATTTGATGCATTCCAAGAAATGGCTCATAATGTTAAAAAAGCAATTATTGCATGGGGTGACGATGAACACCTTAGAAAATTAGAAGCAGATGTGCCTATTTATTATTATGGATTTAATGAAACAGACGATGTATATGCTAAAAATATTCAAATTACAGAACAAGGTTCTCAATTTGACGTTTACATCAATGGTGAATTCTATGGTCAATTCCTATCACCACAATATGGTGACCATAACATCTTAAATACATTAGCGGTTGTTACGATTAGTTATCTTGAAAAAATGAATGTTGATAATATTAAAGAGGCATTAGAAACATTTGGTGGTGTAAAACGTCGTTTTAATGAAACAAAAGTATCAAATCAAGTATTAGTAGACGATTATGCTCACCATCCAAGAGAAATTAATGCTACAATTGAAACAGCTCGAAAAAAATATCCACAAAAAGAAGTTATTGCAGTATTCCAACCACATACATTTTCTAGAACTCAAGCATTTTTAGAAGAATTTGCAACGAGTTTAAGTGCAGCTGATCATGTTTTCTTATGTGAAATTTTTGGATCTATAAGAGAAAATACTGGTGAATTAACAATACAAGATTTAATTAACCGTATTGATGGTTCAGCATTAATTGATGAAAGTGGTATTGATGTATTAGAAAAATTTGAAAATGCAGTTATCTTATTTATGGGCGCTGGTGACATTCAAAAAATGCAAAAAGCGTATTTAAATAAAATTGGTGTAAAAAAAGATTTCTAATATGTTTATAATGATTTCTCAAGGGTATTAAATATTAATGAATTTTATAATTAGGTATTTAGGAGGCGTTTTTAATGGATTGGATTTTACCAATTGCCGGAATTATCGCTGCGATAGCGTTCTTAATTTTATGTATCGGTATCGTTGTAGTGTTAATTTCTGTTAAGAAAAATTTAGATCACGTGGCTAAAACACTAGATGGTGTTGAAGGTCAAGTACAAGGTATTACAAGAGAATCTACGGACTTACTTCACAAAGTAAACCGTTTAACTGAAGACATTCAAGGTAAAGTTGATCGTTTGAATTCTGTAGTTGATGCTGTTAAAGGTATCGGTGACTCAGTTCAAACATTAAACGGTTCAGTTGACCGTGTAACTAACTCAATTACGCACAATGTTTCTCAAAACGAAGATAAAATTTCTCAAGTAGTACAATGGTCAAATGTAGCAATGGAAATTGCTGACAAATGGCAAAATAGACACTACCGTCGAGGAAGTGCAAATTACAAAGCAAACACAGTAGCAAATGATACAGATCATAGTTACACTACTCGTGTTGATAAATAATTAATAAGAATGAACTAAATGCACTTAAATGAGGTTGTTACTTGTTTAAGTGCATTTGTTATAGGGAGGAATAAATCATGGAACACTATAATCGTGATGATTTTGAAAGAAATAATACTGGAAATGATTTATACAGCCGACATACTCGTATAAATGATCAAACACCACAACGTAAAGATTTCGTAGTTAGCTTTATTACAGGAGCAATTGTAGGGTCTGCTTTAGGTTTATACTATAAGATGAAAGTCTTTGAAAAAGCAGATCAAGCTATTGCAAAAGAAAAAGAATTACGTGAAAAAGCGTTAAATTATAAATCACAAGCTGAACATCATATTGAAACTGTTAAAACACGAGTAGAAAACTTTAGAAATAAATCTAATAATGGTGTTACTTCTGATGAATTATCTGCTCAAAAAGTAGCGATTCAAAGAGAAGTAAGTGATAATAATCTAGCAGACCAATCTCCAGAAGCGAGAGAGATTCAAGAAGCAAAATTAGAAGCTGATGCTCATTCTAAAGTTGGTGCGAGTGCGACTGAATTAGCAGCACAACAAAATGCAATCAAATCTGAAACAAATCATGACCAATTAGCAGATCAATCACCACAAGCGCGTGAAATTCAAGATGCAAAAGTTGAAGCTAAGCGTAATGATCAACAAACTGCAACACCTTCATCAAAGGAACTTGCAGCACAACAGAATGCGATTCAAGCAGAATCGAATCATGACACATTAGCAGATCAATCACCACAAGCAAGAGAAATCCAAGAAGCAAAAGCAGATGCAAAAAGTAAGCAAGCAGATTCTAATATTGATAACAATAAGCATGTATCTGACAAAGAAATTGCTATGGCACAATCTGCTATTAAAGAAGAATCATCGTTATCAGATCCATCTCAAACTAAAGATAAAGCAGCTCAAACATCTAGTGCTGATAAATTAGCTAGTGCAGCTCACACAAAGAAACAAAAAATGAACAATGATTCACAAGTATTAGCAGATACTAGCGATTTAACTAAAGAACAAGACGTAGCTAAAAGCAACAAACAAACTACACCAAACTTATTAAATCAATCAAATCATAATGCGTCAAAAGCAAATGATGGTTCATTCGCTAATAGATTAGCTACAGCAGCCAAAGAAAAACAAGCGAAGTTAACTAAAGGTTCTAAAGAATCACAATTAACAAATTCTCTATTAGCAGAGGCACCTATTGCAAAATCTAAAATGACAAAAGTGCCTAACTTAGTGACTAAATCTTCAACGAATGAAACAAAAGGTAATAATGTTAGTCAAACAACTAATCAACAACCTTCAAAAAAACAAAATAAAGCACAATTTGACAAAGGTGTCGTAACACGTCAAAATAATCAATCAACTAAATCAAATAACAAAACTAAGACCCAAACAAAATCGTCTAAACAATCAACAAAAACACCTAGTCAAAATAAAAACCAAAAGCAACAAGGTAAAAAACAACAAAAAGTAGAAAAAACGACTAGCAAAATTGAAAAACGTACCTTCAATGACTAATTGGTTTGTATTTAATATCAGTTAATATTATGATATGAATATAAGCACTCATTGATTAGTATTTGATTTTTAAAGTGAAATTAAATGTATCATTTTAGAGTGGGACCCATCATTTATTCAATATCAGGATAGATGACGTTCTGCTCTTTTTATTTTAGAAAAATTAAAGTCACATCGCTTTAGAATATTAGTATATTTTTAGAAAATTTAATCAATTCTAACAATTAGAGCTTGAACTATAAAATGTTAATTGTTAGAATGATTCGTAAATACATTTAATTTATCGCTTTAAAGTGATACATATAAATGTGCAACTATTAGATAGAGGTGAAGTAGCTATGAGTAATAAATTAGAAACGTACAGACAAGAAATTGTTTCCCTTAACGATCAAATTTTAGAATTGCTATCCCGTCGAGGCGAATTAGCACAAAAAATTGGTGAAGAAAAAATCAAGCAAGGAACACGAGTATATGATCCACAACGTGAAAAAGAAATGATTAATGATCTTTTAGATAAAAATAAAGGGCCATTCAACGACAATGTCATTAAACAATTATTTAAAGAAATTTTTAAAGCCTCTACAGACTTACAAAAATCAGAAAATGAAAAGCATTTATACGTATCTCGTAAATTAAAACCTGAAGATACAATTGTTCATTTTGACAATGGTGGCATGTTCGGAGAAGGACATAAATCTTTTGTATTCGGACCATGTTCAGTTGAATCACAAGAGCAAGTAGATGCTGTAGCAGCAGATTTGCAAGCTAAAGGTGAAAAGTTCATTCGTGGAGGAGCATTTAAACCTCGTACATCACCATACGATTTCCAAGGTTTAGGTGTTGAAGGACTTAAGATCTTAAAAAATGTTAAAGATAAGTTTAATTTAAATGTCATTAGTGAAATCGTAAATCCAAATGACTTTGAAATTGCTGACGAATATCTTGATGTTTTCCAAATTGGTGCACGTAACATGCAAAACTTTGAATTATTAAAAGAAGCTGGTCGTACAAATAAACCAATTCTTTTAAAACGTGGATTATCAGCAACGATAGAAGAATTCACATATGCTGCAGAATACATTGCCTCTCAAGGTAATAGAAATATTATTCTGTGTGAACGTGGTATTAGAACATATGAAAAAGCGACTAGAAATACATTAGATATTTCTGCAGTACCTATTTTAAAACAAGGGACACATTTACCAGTTATGGTTGATGTAACACATAGTACAGGTCGTAAAGATATTATGTTACCAACAGCAAAAGCAGCATTAGCGGTTGGCGCTGATGGCGTTATGGCTGAGGTGCATCCAGATCCTTCAGTGGCTTTAAGTGATGCAGGCCAACAAATGGATTTAAATGAATTCAATGAATTCTATAAAGAATTAAAACCTTTAGCTGACTTATATAATGATAAAAAACTAAAATAAAGCAAAAAGAGGTTGGGATATAGTTTTGCTGTTGGGACGATGTTAATCGGTTTCCCAGAGTAGAAACATTATATCTCAACCTCTTCTTTATGTATAATATTATTATCATTACTATATTAAGTTTTGACAGTGTTTCTAGTCCTTGAAATGACGTAATTCAATAAATGAGTAATGATACTTAAAATCTGACAGAAATGTGAACGTCAAAACAAATTTATTTCACTGAATCTCCAAATATGGTAAACTTTGAAAATAATATGAAAACATGATACCAAAGTGTATAAAGCGCTTTCAAGGAGGATACTATGACTGTAACAATATATGATGTAGCTAGAGAAGCTAGAGTGTCGATGGCAACGGTTTCTCGTGTAGTTAACGGAAATCAAAATGTTAAACCAGAAACTAGAAATAAGGTAAACGAAGTTATAAAAAAATTAAACTATCGACCTAATGCTGTTGCACGTGGACTAGCAAGTAAACGTACAACAACTGTAGGTGTAATTATCCCAGATATTTCTAATGTTTATTATTCTCAACTTGCTCGTGGCTTAGAAGATATTGCAACGATGTACAAATATCATTCTATTATTTCAAATTCTGATAATGATTCAGAAAAAGAAAAAGAGATATTTAATAACCTTTTAAGTAAACAAGTTGATGGCATTATTTTCTTAGGTGGTACAATTTCAGAGGAAATCAAAGAGCTCATCAATCAATCTTCAGTTCCAGTTGTTGTATCAGGTACAAATGGTAAAGATGACCATGTTGCATCTGTAAATATTGATTTTGAAAAAGCAGCTGAAGAAGTTACGCAACAACTTATAGAACAAGGTGCTAAGTCATTTGCATTAGTAGGTGGCGATTACTCTAAAAAGGCACAAGAAGACGTACTTTCAGGCTTAAATAAAGTATTATCTAAAAATCAATTACAATTAGATGATTCACTTCATTTATCAGGAGCTGAAAGCTACAAAGAAGGTATGAAAGTCTTTGATAAAATTAAAGATAATCTACCTGATGCCGTTTTATCAATTAGTGATGAACAAGCGATAGGTATTTTACATGGTGCACTAGATGCAGGTATTAAAGTACCTGAAGAATTACAAATTGTAAGTTTCAATAATACGCGTTTAGTTGAAATGGTTCGACCACAATTATCTAGTGTGATTCAACCATTATATGACATCGGTGCTGTTGGTATGAGATTACTAACGAAATATATGAACGAAGAAGAAATTGATGAACCAAACGTGATTCTACCACATAGAATTGAATATAGAGGAACAACTAAATAATTAAAAATAGAGCACACCGTTTATGCGGTGTGCTTTTAATTTGAAAGGTCATACCAACTGGCAACTAATTTTGAAATACGTCTATTTTTTTCTGAAATTTCAGTAGTGCGTGGAATATAAGTATAGTCATTTAAACGGTCTTCCCATCTTTTAGGTAATGTAACTGAGCTATAATGCTTCCATTTATTAATCCAGTTTAGAGGTAAATAGCCTTGTTGAATCGGTTCATTAATTAAACTTAAATATAAATGACTCCATGCGCGTGGAACAACACGCCATAAATTATAACCACCGCCACCAAACATAATTATTCTATTTTCTGTATACTTTTCAGCTAATTCTTTAATTATATATGGCAGTTGATATAATGAACTTAACGTACAATTCATGTGTGTTAATGGGTCTCTATAATGGATATCCACGCCATTAACACTTAAGATAATATCGGGTTTGAATGCAGCAATAACAGGTTCAACTGTTGATTTGAATGATTCTAGAAATGATTTATCTTCTGTATAGGGTTCTAATGGTACATTGACTGTATAACCATATCCTATATCTTCACCACGTTCAGTATAATGACCTGATCCTGGAAATAAAAATTTACCTGTTTCATGAATAGAATAAGTTAAAACATCATTACTAGTATAAAAACTCCATTGTGTTCCATCTCCATGGTGTGCATCTGTATCTATTATCATCACACGTTGATTATAATGATGAACGAGATATTGAGCTGTAATAGCGACATCGTTATAAATACAAAATCCATTTGCTCGGCCTGCTAAGGCATGGTGTAAGCCGCCGCCTAAATGACAACCATTGATATAAGTACCATCCATTATTTTATCTGCTAAATTGAGCGCACCACCGACAATTCGTGCACAATGTCGATGCATATGCCTAAATGGTACAGTATCTTCATTAAATCCATATTTTTTGGCTTCTTCAGCACTTAATATACCATGAGATGCATGTTTGATGGCTTGTATATAATCATATTTATGAATCAAACCAATTTCATCATCTGTCGCAATTCTTGGTTCTAAAATATTTTCATTTGTTAAAAATTGTGCATCTAACAACAACTCAGTCGTTAATTTTAAACGCATTTGATTGAAAGGATGCTCGTTATTAAATCTATATTTTAAAATATCATCTGAATATACATAACCTGTTCTATTTTTAGTATTCATAAGCTCATCCCTTTCAAACAACTAATAGAAGAAGCGGTTTTGAAATCTAATATCATCAAATGCATGTTGTTGATCCAAAGTAATACGTTTACCAATTCTTGCCATTAAACAATTAGCGGGGTGACTGGTAATTTCAGGATCATCAGTAGCAAACACTTCTAGACCACCTTTTTGCATTAACTTCTGCATGAGTCGTTTATATTCGAATACGTCTAATTGTGCATATTTCAAATCCCAATGCCAATAATATTCAGTAGTAAGTACAATAAAATCTTCAAACTCGTCTCCAGAGAGACTAAGTTGTATTAATCGACCACCTAGATGTAGGTGTCGATAACTTTTACTTAATTCGATTGCACCGAGTTCTAATAAATAGGGGAGATGCCCAGTAGACCATCTTTCGAGCTCATCTGGATAATGATAGGTAACGTAACCAATAATATGTTGCTCTAGTCGTATTACATATACTCTACCTTCTGATAATGTAGTAATTTCTAACAATGCATCGTATTGTTCTTTAGAAGATCGAAAAGCATTAAGACCTTCGTCGAAAGTAAGCGTTTTCAAAAAAGAGTGTGAAACAGGGCCTTCGATTTTGTATTTAACATCGTCAATTTCGATATTGTCTGTAACATAAGTTTTAATATGTTTCATTTTTTCACATCCTCATCAAATAGCCTCAAAACCTTACTGTTATTATACTTATTTTCTTGTAATATAACAAAAATATTGTGATTAATAAATAAATGTTTTGAATAATGTGACAATTATATGTATAATTCATTTTAAAGAAAGCGATTACATAAAGTTGAGGGGGGATTTTCTTATGAAAGTTGAAGTTTATCAAAGCGAACCTGGAAATTATAACATGCAAGATTATGAGCAAACGTACAAAGATTTTGATTGGAAGAGCGTTGAGCAAGCCTTTTCTTGGAGTAAAACAGGTAAAATCAATATGGCATATGAATGTATCGATAGACATGTTGATGAAGGTAAAGGAGATAAAATTGCGCTCAATTATAAAGACGATCAACGTCATGAATCATATACGTTCGAAGATATGAAAAAATACTCAAATAAGGCAGCTAATGTATTAAAGAATGAAGCTGATGTTAAAAAAGGGGATAGAGTATTTATCTTTATGTCAAGAACGCCAGAATTGTATTTCGCTTTCTTAGGAATTTTAAAAATTGGTGCAATCGTTGGACCTTTATTTGAAGCATTTATGGAAAAAGCTGTTGCGGATCGCTTAGAAAATAGTGAAGCAAAAGTAATCATTACTAATAAAGCACTGTTGCCTAGAATCCCGAAAGATAAATTACCGCATTTAGAGAAAATTGTTGTTGTTGATAATGATGTTGAAGAAGGTTATGTAGATTTTAATCGTTCATTTAAAGAAGCAAGTGAAGATTTTGATATTGAATGGTTAAATGAAGATGATGGCCTTATTTTACATTATACATCTGGGTCTACAGGACAACCTAAAGGTGTATTACATGTCCAAAAAGCCATGTTAGTACATTATATTTCAGGTAAATATGTTTTAGATTTACAAGATGAAGATGTGTATTGGTGTACAGCAGACCCCGGTTGGGTAACTGGTACGTCATATGGTGTTTTTGCACCTTGGTTAAATGGTGTGACAAATTGTATTGTTGGCGGACGTTTCTCTCCGGAACAATGGTATAAAATGATTCAAGACTTTAAAGTGACAGTGTGGTATACAGCGCCAACTGCATTAAGAATGTTAATGAGTGCTGGTGATGATGTTGTAGATAAATATGATTTATCATCACTGCGTTCAATTTTATCTGTTGGTGAACCGTTAAATCCTGAAGTAATTAAATGGTCTAAAGATGTATTCCACAAACGTGTGTTAGATACTTGGTGGATGACAGAAACAGGTGGACACATGATTGTTAACTATCCAGCTATGGATATTAAATTAGGTTCAATGGGTAAACCACTACCAGGTATTGAAGCAGCAATTGTTGATGATGAAGGTAATGAGTTACCTCCAAATCGTATGGGTAACCTAGCCATTAAAAAAGGATGGCCTTCAATGATGCATACAATCTGGAAAAATCCAGAAAAATATGATTCATACTTTATTGGTGATTGGTATGTTTCAGGAGACTCTGCTTATAAAGATGAAGATGGTTACTACTGGTTCCAAGGTAGAGTTGATGATGTCATTATGACAGCTGGTGAACGTGTCGGTCCATTCGAAGTAGAATCTAAATTAGTTGAACATGAAGCTGTTGCTGAAGCAGGTGTTATTGGTAAGCCTGATCCAGTACGAGGTGAAATCATTAAAGCGTTTGTAGCTTTAAGAGAAGGTTATGAACCATCAGATGAATTAAAACAAAGTATTAAACAATTTGTTAAAGAAGGATTATCAGCACATTCAGCACCTCGTGAAATTGAATTTAAAGACAAATTACCTAAAACACGTTCTGGTAAAATTATGCGCCGTGTATTAAAAGCTTGGGAATTAGATTTAGATGCAGGTGATTTAAGTACAATGGAAGATTAGATGATTGATTAAGTAGTATTAGCAAAATAACTATTTCCATACATTAACGATTAAGATAAATATGATTGAGTTTAGTTTTTCTAGACTCAATCATATTTTTTGAATATTTCTGATAATAGTAATGTAAACGTTAACAAATATTCGACATCATTGATTGAGTCGGTTATTATTAAAGTTGTAAGAGAATGAGAGTCATTACATATCAAACATTCTTACACTTATTTTTCTATTTATATTATTTACAAGGGGTTGAAATAAGTTGGCACATTTATCAGATTTAGAAATTGCGAATCAATCAAAAATTAGACCTATTAGTGAAATAGCTAAAGAAGCAGGGATTCCAGCAGAAGCCTTAGAGCAATATGGACATTACAAAGCTAAAATTGATATTAACCAAATAAAACCTAAAGATAATAAGGGTAAAGTTGTATTAGTAACAGCAATGAGTCCAACACCAGCAGGGGAAGGTAAATCGACAGTTACAGTTGGTTTATCAGATGCATTTCATGAATTAAAAAAGAATGTCATGGTAGCATTACGTGAACCAGCGTTAGGACCAACATTTGGTATAAAAGGTGGCGCTACTGGTGGTGGATATGCACAAGTATTACCAATGGAAGATATCAATTTACACTTTAACGGTGACTTCCATGCGATCACTACAGCGAATAATGCATTATCAGCATTTATCGATAACCACTTACATCAAGGTAATGAATTAGGCATTGATCAACGTCGTATTGAATGGAAACGTGTATTAGATATGAACGATCGTGCTTTACGTCATGTTAACGTTGGACTAGGTGGTCCAACTAACGGTGTACCACGTGAAGATGGCTTTAATATTACAGTTGCATCTGAAATTATGGCTATCTTATGTCTTAGCCGAAGCATTAAAGACTTAAGAGAAAAAATTAGTAAAATCACAATCGGTTATACACGTGATCGTAAGCCTGTGACTGTTGCTGATTTAAAAGTTGAAGGTGCTTTAGCAATGATTTTAAAAGATGCTATTAAGCCAAACTTAGTACAATCAATTGAAGGAACGCCAGCACTTGTACACGGTGGACCATTCGCAAATATCGCTCACGGATGTAATTCAATTTTAGCGACAGAAACTGCACGTGAATTAGCTGATATTGTGGTTACTGAAGCAGGATTCGGTTCTGATTTAGGAGCTGAAAAATTCATGGATATCAAAGCACGTGAAGCAGGTTTCGAACCATCAGCAGTTGTAGTGGTAGCAACTGTGCGTGCCTTAAAAATGCATGGTGGCGTTGCGAAAGATAATTTAAAAGAAGAGAATGTGGATGCTGTTAAAGCAGGTATCGTTAACTTAGAACGTCATGTAAATAATATTAAGAAGTTTGGTGTTGAACCAGTTGTAGCTATCAATGCATTTATTTACGATACAGATGCAGAAATTGAGTTTGTTAAATCATGGGCCAAAGAAAATGGCGTGAGAATTGCATTGACTGAAGTTTGGGAAAAAGGTGGTAAAGGTGGCGTTGATCTAGCTAATGAAGTATTAGAAGTCATTGATCAACCTCAAAACTTCAAACCACTTTATGAATTAAATCAACCTTTAGAAGATAAAATTGAAACAATCGTTAAAGAAATCTACGGTGGTTCAAAAGTAACATTCTCAAGTAAGGCTCAAAAACAATTAAAACAATTTAAAGACAATGGTTGGGACCATTATCCAATTTGTATGGCTAAAACACAATACTCATTTAGCGATGATCAAACAGCCTTAGGTGCACCTAGTGATTTTGAAATTACGATTCGTGAATTAGAAGCGAAAACAGGTGCAGGATTTATAGTTGCATTAACAGGTGCAATTATGACAATGCCTGGCTTACCTAAAAAACCAGCAGCATTAAATATGGATGTTACAGATGATGGACATGCAGTAGGCTTATTCTAAATTTAATTAACAAACCCGGTAATGTATTGATCATTACCGGGTATTTATGATTTAACCAGCATTTTTATTAGGTTTTGTAAGTAAATGTGATTTAATATGGTATTTTAACGCTTCTTTATACTCTTTTTTAGATATTTTTTCTTCGACCAACATACGTTTTAGTACATAATGTTGTCTCTGAATACTATAATCTATTTGATTGTCTGGTTTTAAGTCACCATTTTCCTTATATGGTGTATAACCGTAAGGGCTTTGTAATAAGCCAATTAAATAAGCTGATTGTGCAACATTTAAATCTTTAGGTGGAATTCCAAATAAACTATAAGACGCCGAAGAGATACCTGTTATATTGGCACCGTTATAATCTCTACCAAAAGGTACAATATTTAAATACGTATAAATAATTTCTTCTTTAGAGAGTATACGTTCAAGTCTTTGTGCTAATATAATTTCATTAGCTTTACGACTATAAGTTTTTTCATTAGAAAGTACTTGGTTTTTAATCAATTGTTGTGTTATCGTGCTGCCACCAGAACTTTGATCATTTTGCATTATATCTTGAAACATTGCTCGTATAATGGCCTTAGGTAAAATGCCATTATGTTGAAAGAATAAGGTGTCTTCTGAAGAAGTTAATGCTTTAATGACGTCTGGACTAACATGTTTTGGACCAACAATTAATGAATTTAAAGAATGATCATATTCATCTAAAATGTCATTGTTTTTATAATTAATTAAGTCATCTCCTACAAAGTGAATGACCTTATGTTTAAGTGCATGATCACTTATAGATGAAGCATCTTTAGTCAATTGATGAAAGTATATGATGGCTGCTAGCAGGATAATAATCATAAACATCAAACCAATTAGAAAGATGGTAACGATGATATGTTTGAGCTGCTTATATTTCTTTTCAAATTGAAACATTTTATCTTGTTGTTGTTGTTTCATGATTTTATCCATAGCAAACCTCCTTTATGTAGACTTATTATACCATAGTCGTAAAGTTGACTTTTAAAATAATGTTAACTATAATTAATGGCAAATACATAAGTTTCAGATGAAGGACAAGTAGCTTTTTAGAGATTTTTAGAGAGTTAGTGGTTGCTGAGAACTAACATGATCTAACTAGTGAATACACCTTATATAACAGTCTGACGTTTGATTAATGAACGTATCATTAGTAAAGAGAAAAGAGGTATAAATGGGTTTAATTATAAAAACTGTATATACCTTAAATTCAAGTATGGTGGTACCGTGCAATTGCGCCCTTACATTTAAATATGATGTAAGGGTGCTTTTTTGTTGATTAAATAAATCTATCAATCATACTTATACAAATTTTTAGAATTGGTCTTTAATTCTAAGTTTTACGTTCATCTTAACTTATGAAAATACATAATATATAGGAGGAAGAGAAATATGACAAATGCATTAATTGAAGATTTAAAGTGGCGTGGACTGATTTATCAACAAACAGATGAAGCGGGTATAGAGGAATTATTAAATAAAGAGCAAGTAACGCTATATTGTGGTGCAGATCCAACTGCAGATAGTTTACATATTGGTCATTTGCTTCCGTTCTTAACATTAAGACGTTTCCAAGAACACGGGCATCGTCCTATTGTTTTAATTGGTGGCGGAACAGGTATGATTGGGGACCCATCAGGTAAATCAGAAGAACGTGTGTTACAAACAGAAGAACAAGTAGAAGCCAATGTGCAAGGTATTAGTAATCAAATGCATAAATTATTTGAATTTGGTACCGATAAAGGAGCAGTATTAGTAAATAATAAAGACTGGTTAGGCCAAATTTCATTAATTAGTTTCTTACGTGATTATGGTAAGCATGTCGGTGTCAATTACATGTTAGGTAAAGATTCTATCCAAACGCGTTTAGAACATGGTATTTCATATACTGAATTTACGTATACTATTTTACAGGCTATCGATTTCGGACACTTGAATCGTGAATTAAATTGTAAAATTCAAGTCGGTGGTTCAGACCAGTGGGGTAACATTACAAGTGGTATCGAATTGATGAGACGTATGTATGGTCAAACTGAAGCTTATGGATTAACAATTCCTTTAGTAACAAAATCTGATGGTAAGAAATTCGGTAAATCAGAATCAGGTGCTATTTGGCTAGATGCTGATAAAACAAGCCCATATGAATTTTATCAATTCTGGATTAATCAATCAGATGAAGATGTTATCAAGTTCTTAAAATACTTTACATTCTTGAGTAAAGAAGAAATCGATCAGTTAGAGCAGTCTAAAGAAGAAGCACCTCACAAACGTGAAGCTCAAAAAGCTTTAGCTGAAAATGTGACACGCTTTATCCATGGTGAAGACGCTTTGAATGATGCGATTAGAATTTCACAAGCATTATTTAGCGGTGATTTAAAATCTTTATCAGCAAAAGAATTAAAAGAAGGTTTTAAAGACGTACCTCAAGTTGAATTATCTAAGGATACAACTAATATTATTGATGCATTAATTGAAACAGGTATTGGATCATCTAAACGTCAAGCTCGTGAAGATGTTAATAATGGTGCGATTTATATTAATGGTGAACGCCAACAAGATGTTAACTACGAATTAACTGATGAAGATAAAATCGAAGGTGCGTTTACGATTATTCGTAGAGGTAAAAAGAAATACTTCATGGTTAACTATAAATAGTAGTTGCAATATGTTATGTCTAGGAGGTAAAGCGTGAATAAAGAAGAAGTCATCATGACAGGATTACGTAACGTGTTTAATAAAATAGCATGGCTAAATAAAAGTGAAATGCAAGAGGCATTAAAGGATTATAAGTCTAGTGAAGTGCATTGCATTGAAGCGATACATGAATTAGACAATCCAAATGTTAGAAGTTTAACGGAGCAGCTATTTATGACTAGAGGTGCAATTAGTAAATTAACGAAACGATTACAATCTAAAAAGTTAATTGAAAGTTATCAAAATGAGCATAATAAAAAAGAAATTTATTTTCGACTTACGCCTAAAGGACAACAAGTTTATTACACGCATCAACAACTTCATGCAAAATTTGATGCACGAGATCAAGATGTTTTTGAAAGTTTAACGCAACAAGAGTTCGAAAGCATTCAACATTTTATAGAAAAGTATAATCAACATTTGGATAAAGAAATTAAAAATAAAAGACTACAACATTAAGTATGATATTTCGAAAAAAGTGCTCTAATTAATTTTAGAGTACTTTTTTTATTGGAATTTTGTTGACAAGGAAACTAAAAGGGTGTAAATTTGTTGACGAAGAAACAAAAAGGAGACGTTTTATGTCAAAGGAAGCGACACAACATCAGATTCCAAAAGAAACAATGAATGCGGCATGGGCAATAGCGATTGGAGCCATTGCACCTATGCTAGATTCAACTATGATAAATATTGGTATTCAACAACTTAATCAAACATTTCATACTAATATAGATATCGTCCAATGGGGGATTACTGGATATATTTTAGCCCTTGCTATAGCTATTCCTTTTTCTGGATGGTTAATGAATCATTTTAATAGTAAATATACTTTTATTATAGCTATGCTAGTTTTTGGTATTACTTCATTATTTGTAGGAATCAGTCCGACAGTGGGTATATTTATTCTATTTAGAATCTTTCAAGGATTTAGTGCGGGAGTTATTACATCACTTATGTTCACTTTACTGGTAAAGACTACTGGACAAGATCATATAGGGAGGGTAATGGCTATCGTCAGTACACCTATGATCTTTGGACCAATTCTCGGCCCAACATTAGGTGGATTTATAATTCATTTTGCCTCATGGCGTTGGATGTTTTTTATTAATATAGTAGTTTCACTCATTTCTGTACCACTCATGATGAAATATGTACCATCATTCAAACCATTTGATAAGCATAAAAAGTTAGATATATGTGGAATTCTCTTATTAGGCATTACGAGTGCAACATTGATTTATGGTATCAGTCTAGCTGGTACTATAGGTTCATTTATGGATAGTAAAGTTATGACATTTATATGCATTGGAGTGGCAGCTATTGTTGTTTATATTTTTTATAACAAACTATGCCATTTTAATACGGTACTACCTTTAAATTTGTTTAAAAGTAAAACGTATTCAGCATCAATGACAGGATTATTATTAGCAAATGTGGGTATTATGGGGCCAATGGTTATTCTACCTTTATATTTTCAAGAATTTAAAGGTTATTCTGCTATTGGTGCAGCACTAGCACTAATTCCTCAAGGCATAGGTATGTTAATCACACGACCATATATTGGAACATCTATTGACCGGATAGGATCCAAAAAGGTTATATATATTAGTATCGTGATTGCTATTCTTGGCACAATTCCATTGATATTTGTTGATAATGAATCATCTATTGCATGGTTGTCGTTCATTTTATTTATTCGTGGATGTAGTGTTGGTGGCATCAATTTAGGTTTAATGGCCGATGCCTACAAAGGTGTTTCTCAGAATCAGTTATCAGAAGCTGGCGTAGGAATTAACATGATTGAAAATATTGGTGCAAGTTTTGGTACAGCAATCATAGCAACCGTTGTAGCTTCTAATTTATCCATGAGACATAGTCATCATGAAATGAGTCATTCAATTGTGGGCTTTCATGAAGGTTTTCTAGTTTCAATGATTGCGATTATACTTATTTTAATTCCAACTTATTACTTAGCTGAAAATAAAACAGGTATGGATGAAATCTAATTTCATCCATACCTGTTATTTATTCTGCAAATTGACTTTGTTTTTCAGAAGAAGATTGGCTAGCTGACTGAACTTGTTTCTTTAGTTTCACATTAATCGTTTCAGTTTTACCATCTCGAATAATCGTCAACTTAACGTCTTCACCTGGTTTCTTATTTTCATATAGGTATGTTCGTAAATCTGTGTCTTCTTTTACTGATTTTCCGTCTACCTTAGTAATAATATCTCCTTTTTTCAAGACACTATCGTGATCCACTTTGGCTACATAAACACCAGATTGACTATCTGTATTTAATTCTTTTTTATATGAATCTGGAATATCACTTAAATTAATTAAGCCGATACCAATAGAAGGACGTTCAATTTTACCGTGTTTAACTAATTGTTCAATGGTAACTTTGACCTCGTTACTTGGTATAGCGAATCCAATGCCTTCAACTTGTTCTGAAGCGATTTTCATTGAGTTTATACCAACTAAATTACCATTGATATCTACCAAGGCACCACCAGAGTTACCAGGATTAATTGCTGCATCGGTTTGAAGTACATTCACTTTTGTATTTCCACCAGTAGTATTTGCATCAATCGTACGTTCATTTGCTGAAATGATACCTGAAGTGACTGAATTTGCAAATTCAAGGCCTAGAGGGTTACCCATAGCAAATACGCTATCACCTGTTTGTACTTTAGATGAATTAGCAAAGTCTATAGCTTTGATACCTTTCGTATTATTAATTTTTAATACGGCAATATCAGTGACTGCGTCTTTACCAACTAATTTTGCTTTAACTTGTTTAGAATTGTGTAACTGAACCTTAATCTCAGAAGCACCATCGATAACGTGATTATTGGTAACGATATATGCTGAACCATCACTGATTTGATAGATAACTCCTGATCCAATACCAGCTTCTTCAGGCTTAGATGTCTTTCCATTCAGTAAATCGTCCAAGTTCGTTGACTTTTGCATATTAATAACACCTACAATTGCTGGTGATACATCTTTAATCATCTCATGAACTGAACTATATTTATCACTTTTACCGTCTAATTGGTTACCACCTTTACTATTAGAAGCTTCATTAACAGTGGCACCATTTTGATTGAAAATGGTATGATCTAGTAGTTTGCCAATACCCAATACAAGTAATGCACCTATGATACCTGCTATTAATGCAACGAGTATAGTTTTAAACCATGGAAACTTAGGTTTATTATATCGAGATGGCTGATTGTTAGAATCAAAGGATTGATTCATTTGTGTATAATCTGACATATTTGACCTCCAATATAAATATTCTCACAATATAATTATGTAATTTTTTTCACAAAAACGCTAGTTTTCTGCAATCAGACTTTAGACTTATTTAAAGCTTATCTTGTTCAACAAGTATCTAAATGATAAAATCTAAATGTTAAACAGAAAACTATAAGAGTAGGTGTAACTATGTATAGAGTGATTAGTAGTATCTTGTATTTTATTTTAGTTAAGTTAGGTAAATCATTATTTGTTATCGGAAAAGAAAATGTACCGAAAGATAATCAATATGTTGTGACTTGTACACATGAAAGTTATAACGAAGTGATAATGTTAGGTATGGCTATTTATCCAAACCAAATCCATTACATGGCAAAGAAAGAATTATTTAGTAATAAATGGGGCGGTAAATTTTTAACTGCATTAAATGCATTTCCAGTAGATAGAGAAAATCCCGGTCCAAGCACATTAAAACGACCAATTAAATTATTAAAAGAGAATAAAACAGTTGGCATTTTCCCAACGGGTCACAGAACATCTGCAGAAGGTGCACCATTAAAACGTGGTGCGGCAACAATAGCCATGTTAGGTAAAGCACCTATATTACCTGCAGCATATGTAGGTCCAAAAAAATTACATGGGCTCGTTACTGGGCAAGCATTAATCAAATTTGGTGAACCTATTGATACAAGTAATTTACCTAAAGACTTAAAAAGAAATGAAAAAGTAGATTACTTAACAAAAGAAATCGAACGCCAAACAACAGCATTGCAAAAAGAATTAAATGAATTAGCTAAAAATTTATAATTAAACATTAAGGTTGGATAGGGATTCAATGAAATATTTTGAATCATATCCAACCTTTTTAATATGTTTTTTAATGTATAAGTAAATAGACAATATGTGTCCTCCATCATTGTTATGATGTACAAAACATTTTAAATTTTAGGGGGACATTTTAAATGAAAAGAATATTTGTATTATGTTTAGGCATGCTTATTTTGTTAGCAGCATGCGGTAGTAAAGTAGATGGTACATATAAAAATGATGAAATGAGCATTAAAGCAAGTAAAGATAGTGATCGTGCAACTTTACATCTAAAATCACTAGAAAATGATGGTGGTATTTTTGGTGTAGAAAAGAATGATGGTAATGTTGAAGGGCGAATTGACAAAGATAAAAAAACAATGTCATTTGATGTGCAGGGTGAAACCATGAAATTTGATTATAAAGTTAAAGGGGATAAACTCATATTAATTAATCCAGATAAAGATGATGAAAAAATTGAATTGAAAAAAGAGTAATTTAATTTTGGAGATTGCATATTTTATACTGAATTTCTAATTGAAAGGTGTAAACAGTATGAAGAAAATAATGGCGATTACGCTTACGATGCTTTTTATATTAACAGCGTGTAGTAATCAAATCTATGGTAAATACAAAGTGGAAGACAATGGCGGGACGATAGAAATTAAGAAAAACAATAAGGTTGAGGTTTCTAATGAAAATGAAAAAGAAGTCTTACACGGTAAAATAAATAAAGATGATAAAATCATAACATTATATTATGAAAATCATCCTATGAAGATTGATTATAAGCTAGAAGATGATACACTAAAATTAAAGTTAAAGGCAGGTTCTGACGAAGAAGTTGTCAAAGCAAAAAAAGTAAAATAATGAGTATATATAATGCCCGTTAAAATCATGATTCGATTTTAACGGGCATTAATTTTATTGTTTGATTTTCTCGAATTTTCTCTCACTATCATCGGGTTTTTCATCCGGTTTTTCTAATGCATAAATCGCCTTTTTACCAACTTTTAAATAACCAGTTGAACCGCCCAAATTAATTTTTGCAAGGTCTTTATGGTCCTTATCATCTTTTATTGACCCTTCTGCAGTTTCGCCGTCAGTTGTGACTTTAAGGGATTCACCTTTAATAGTGATAATATCACCATTCTCATTTTGCCATTTACCTTCCGCCTTTTTAGTAGGGCTACTTGAACAAGCTACTAATAAGACACTAAAAATTGAAACGATTACTAAAATCTTTTTCAAAAAGCTCAACCTCCTTATTGATTGCTATCATTTTATCAAAAAATCAAAATATTGTGTATAAAATATTTTGTATAATTTGTTATAAATAGATTAGTATAAAATATCATAATTACTTTTATTTCAATGTGAATTTTAACAGAGGTGTTCTTCTATCAAATTTAAAAAAACAAAAAACTTGAAAAGTTCATAATTAGCATGAAAATGCAATTTTATTTATCTATTGATTCTGATACAATATGTAAGGATATAAGTTGATATGACAGTGATTGACATCATTTTTCATACATATACAAAATTACAAATTAAATGATAAATTTGAGAAATTGAAAATTGACATTTATCATCCAACAAAAATAAAGGGGGAGTGTTACATGTTTAAATTTTTTCAGAATTTAGGTCGTTCACTGATGTTACCAGTGGCAGTATTACCAGCAGCAGCGATTATAGTTGGTATAGGTAACGCGCTAAACGCTTTACATGCCTTACCTCAAGTGGCTCAATTCTTTGTTGCCGTAGGTACTACTATTCTTGAGCAATTAGGCATATTATTTGCTATAGGTGTAGCCATTGGTATGGCTAAGAAGAATGATGGTGCAGTCGCATTAGCATCAGCATTAGGCTTCTTTGTAGTAACCAAAGTGTTATCACCAGATAAATTAGCGCCTATCTTGCATGTTAAACCTTCTTCATTAGGTGAAGCATTTGACAAGATGGATAACGGCAACGTATTTGTAGGTATCATTATTGGTCTTATTGCGGCGTATACTTATAATCGATTTAGTGAAACAGAGTTACCACTCGCATTATCATTTTTCAGTGGTAAACGTCTAGTGCCAATACTCACTGCGTTTTTCTGTACCTTTATAGCTGTTATTTTACTATTTGTATGGCCAGTTGTTTATAATGCTATTGTGACATTTGGTACTTGGATTGTAGGTATGGGGCCATTTGGTGCATTTATATATGGTGTAGCCAATCGTTTATTGATTCCAACAGGCTTACATCATGCATTAAACACAGTATTTTGGTTTGATACAATTGGAATCAATGATATTGGTAAGTTCCAAACAGGTAAAGATGCTGTACATGGTATTACAGGTCGATACCAAGCAGGGTTCTTCCCAATTATGATGTTCGGTATGCCTGCTGCAGCACTAGCAATGTATCATACAGCTAAAACATCTCAACAAAAACAAGTATATGGTTGGTTCTTAGGAAGTGCGATAGCTGCCTTTTTCGTAGGTGTTACAGAGCCAATTGAATTTGCATTTATGTTTGTTGCACCTATATTATATGTTATTCACGCATTGTTAACTGGATTATCATTATTTATTGCTGCTACTTTTCATTGGACAGCTGGATTTTCATTTAGTGCAGGACTCATAGATTACATATTATCTCTAATAAATCCAGTAGCTAATCAACCATTAATGTTATTAGTACAAGGTATTGTATTCTTCATTTTATATTATGTTATCTTTAGATTTGTCATACAGTTCTTTAATTTAAATACCATTGGACGAGGTGACAATGAATTAGTTGATCCAACTGATGAGGATGCGATTGAAAAGGAAAGTGCTGATACTAAGCAAAGTAATGGAAGTAAATATAGTAAATCAGCTTCACAAATTCTTGATGGTTTGGGTGGCGCTCAAAACATTACTTCTTTAACAAATTGTGCAACAAGACTAAGATTAGAGCTTGAAGATAACTCAATCATCGATGAACAGAAAATTAAAAGTGCAGGTGCTGTTGGTGTCACTAAGAGTGGTAAACATTCAACTCAAGTCATCATTGGTACTCATGTACAACAAGTCGCAGACGAAATAGAAAAACAAATCGAATCATAATATTTTTAATAGGGTAGGGCAAATTCATAATTTGAATTTGCTCTATTTATTTACAACATGTATATTATATAGTATCAGAATTTTCTGAAAGGGAGTTTATAGATGAAGTCAGTATTGTTTGATGTAGATGGTGTTTTTTTAAGTGAAGAACGTTGCTTTGATGTTTCAGCTTTGACTGTCTATGAATTACTAATGGATCAAAGTTATTTAGGATTGAAACCTGATATAGATTTAAGTCTTCTTGAAAATGAAGATATTGATCGAATTAGAGCAGATATATTCGTCAACGATGATGTTTTAAAAAAGTTGAAGTCACTTGGTTTAAACTCAAATTGGGACATGTTATATATTGTCTTTAGTTTACATTATATTCAGATATTAAAAGCATTACCATCTGATGAAGTAGAAAAGATACTTCAGTCTCAACAAATTAATGGAGAACAGTTACAACATATAGGTCAATTGATAAAATCTAATTATCAAATTGATTACCAATTGCCACTTAAATTTTTAAAACGTGTTCAAAGCGGAAAGTCTAATATTTTCTCTCGATTACAAGAGTATGCGAGAAATGAATTAAATACGAACAATGTATCATACTTTGATTTTAAAAGTCCGCTTTGGAATTTAACACAATTTATATATCAAGAATGGTATTTAGGGTCAACATTGTTTAAAGAAGTTGAAGGTCATGCACCGTACAAGCAAAATAAAAGTGGTTTTATTCATCAAGAAATTTTAATACGTCCTATTAAAGAGATTCAAGATCTACTCAATGATTTGAAAGCTAGTGGCTATCAAATTGCGATTGCTACAGGTAGACCAAGAACGGAAACACTCGTGCCATTTCAAACACTGAATTTACTTTCATATTTTGATGAAAAGCACATTGTGACAGCAAGCGAAGTGTTAAAAGCTGAAACTATGTTTGCTGAATATAAACCTTTAGGAAAGCCCAATCCGTTTAGTTATATAGCAACATTAAGTGGTAATAAGAAAGATGAATACTTCAAATATATAACACATCAAAATAATATAGTTAAAAAAGAGGAAGTATTTATTGTAGGTGATTCACTAGCGGATTTATTAAGTGCAAAGAAAATAGGTGCTACATTTATAGGAACTTTAACTGGACTAAAAGGTGAACAGGCTAAGACAGAATTAGAAAATAACGATGCCGATTATATTGTTAATCATGTGGGAAATATCCGCGACATATTATTATAAAAAAAGCTACAGAATATATGAGAGATGTTATGATGTCATCAATCACATATTTTGTAGCTTTTATTGATTTAAAGTGTTAGTTTAGTACTTATAATTTTATTGAATGGTATCGCATTGTTAAGTTCAGTAACAAGGGTTTGTGATGCTGGTTGGTCAATAGATAGTATCATTAATGCTTGACCACCTTCAATTGTTCTACCTAAAGTCATTGAACCAATATTAATACCGTTATCTCCTAATAAATTACCTGTTTTACCAACTATACCTGGTTGGTCATTGTGACATGTAACGATTTGATACTGATTAGGTTTGAAATCTAAAGAGAAATTATTGATTCTAACAATTCTTGGGCCAAAACCGGACAATACCGTACCACCAATTTTAATTGTGTCTTTATCATTTGATAATGACAATTCAATATAGTTACTAAAACCTGATTCGTTTTTATTTTTTTCAATTTGATAGGTTACATCTTGCTGATTTAATAAAGCTAAAGCATTGATAATATTGACTTCATCTCCAAAGTTTTCTTTTAAAATATTAGATACTATGGTTCTTGATATTAGGCTTGTATCAATTTTTGCTACATCTCCGCCATAAGTAATCGTTACTTCACTCGGTGCACCTTCTAAGAGTTGAATACCAAATTCCCCAATTGTAGTGGCTAATGATAAGTAATCTTTTACATTTTGGTCAACCTCATTCATATCCATTTTAGGTGCGTTGACTGCATGTTCGACAGTCCCTTTAGTTAATATATCAATGATTTCATTTGAAACAGAGACAGCTACTTTTTCTTGTGCTTCAACAGTTGATGCACCTAAATGTGGTGTCACTATAATTTTATCATGTTTAATTAATGGCGAATCTAAAGGGGGTTCATGCTTAAATACATCTATGGCAGCTCTTGAAATTTGAGCATGGTCTAAAGCATTGATAAGTGCATCTTCATCAATTATCCCACCTCGGGCTACATTGATTATTTGTAAATTAGGTTTCGCTTTTTTAAAGAAGTTCTCGCCAACAATGCCTTTTGTTTTAGGTGTTAAAGGCGTATGGACGGTTACAAAATCTGACTTTGAAGCAATCTCATCTACAGTAGCCAATTGAATATCTAATGATTTGGCTTTGTCTTCTGTTAAATATGGGTCAAAGGCTAATATTTGCATTCCAAAACTTTGTGCACGTTTTGCTACACCTAAACCAATACGTCCAGCACCAATAATACCTAATGTTTTCTTATACAATTCTGTGCCACGAAACGCTTTTCTATTCCACTCTCCAGCTTTTAGAGATTGATGCGCTTGTGGAATATTTCTAGCCATAGCCAAAATCATTGCGATGGAATGTTCAGTTGCTGAGATGGTATTGCCATCCGGTGCATTAATGACTAGTATACCTTTTAATGTCGCAGCTTCAATATTTATATTATCTACGCCAACACCTGCTCTAGCAATTACTTTTAAATTTGATGCAGCTTCAATAATTTGGTCAGTAACTTGTGTTTGACTTCTCACGATTAACCCTTCATAGTCAGGAATTATATTTACCAATGTCTCTTCTGTTAAATCAGTTTGAATATCGACGTCAAAGTCAGGATGTTCTAATAAACTTTTAATACCTTCATCTGAAATAGGATCCGAAACTAAAATTTTATGACTCATGCTGTATTACCTCCATAAATTTTGATACACCTGTACCAATATAATTTGAGTTTCTATATTCAGTAAGAATAAGTTCTAATGCGGAAACAACGGATAGAATATCAAATGGAGAGACTTTACCCATATGACCAATTCTAAGTATTTCTCCTTTAAGATGCCGTTGACCACCTGCAATAGTAATATTAAATCTAGATTTAAGTTGATTTTTAATTATTGTCAATTCATCTTTGGAATTTGGAATAAATGCTGTAACGGTAGGGGAAGCAACTTCATCTTTTTTAACTAATACGTCGAGGTCTAGTGCTTTAAGAGCATGTCGTAACGCATCTCGAATAATATAATGACGTTGAATAACATGGTTCAAACCTTCATGCTTAACTAAGTCAACATATGCATTCACACCTCTAAATAATGAAACATTTGGTGTAAAAGGAGTAGAGTGTTTAGTAGATGAATCTATATATTTGTTTAAATCAAGATAAAATCTTGGTGTTGTAACTTCTTTGAATCTTGATTTCGCTCTAGTGCTATAAGCGACAAAAGCTAAACCTGGTGGTAACATAATTGCTTTTTGACTACCTGACACTAAAACATCAATATGGTCTTTGACCAAGTCAACATCGACGGCACCAATACAACTTACGCCATCAACTATAAAATAGATATCTGAATCATAAGATTTAATTTCTTGTCCAAGTACATGGATAGGGTGTAATACACCAGTAGATGTTTCACAAAATTGGGTAAAATAGCAGTGACTTTGACATTTAAACTTTTAAGAAAATCTAAAAATGAATTAACATTGACTGCTTCGCCCCAAGAAACGTCATAGACGTGGATATTTTTATAATAAGTCTCAGCTATTTGTTTGAATCGATTGCCAAAGGCGCCTGAAACAATAATGACGATATGATCCTCAGGATTAGCGATATTTAACATACTTGCTTCTAATACACTCGTACCACTAGATGTTAATATTAAGACATCATTTTGGGCACCGAATATTGGTTTTAAGCCACTATAAGCATCTTCAGCAATCACTTCAAAATCCGAAGAACGATGGCCTATCATAGGTAATTGAATTTGGGACATAATTTCATCGGGTACTGGGGTTGGTCCTGGTGTAAGTAAAAGGGGTTGATAATAATGCATAAGTCATTCCTCCAAGTGTAATATTGAACCATTTTAACAAATATTCTGAAAATTTAAAAAGTTAAATAAATCGCTGTCAGATTTAAGCAATGATTTTCATCAATCTGACAGCTTTATAGTTATTTTATAATTGGTTCAATGTGAACTATGACGTTGTTTTTAATCGAGTTAGAAATCATACAATTATTATCAGCAATTTTTAATAATTTTGGTAATCGCTTTTCTAAATTGTCTTTATCTTTGTCTGCTACTTTGATTTCTGGATAATGTGTAATGGATGTCATTTTGAATTTTGCATTTTCAAATACAGCATTGCCGATGGATTGTTGTGTAATTGAAATGTCTTTATAACCAGCTCTTTCAAGTGTTGCTGCCAAGGAAATAATATAGCAAGATGATGCTGCGCTAACTAATAATTCGTCAGGATTGGTACCCACACCAGTACCTTCTAAAGAGGCTGGAATAGATATTTGTTCATTAATCACGTCGCCAGTTACTTGACCAACTTCATTTCTACCACCTTGCCAAGTGGTTTGAACTTTAAAGTCATGTTGGACCATTTAGATTGACCTCCTGTGTCATTATGGTAATTTAAGTTTAGAATATTATTAATCAGATTAAAAGAAAGGTGACTTTCATGTCGAATGAACATTCAAATCAATCATATCAATTAATTGCTCATCGTGGTTTACCACAAGACTATCCTGAAAATACATTAATAGGCTACCAACATGCTTTCGCATTACCTATAGATATGTTAGAAATTGACATACATTATACTAAGGATAAGCAACTTGTTGTCATTCACGACGATACGATAGATCGTACATCTAATGGTAAAGGTAAAGTTAAAGATTATACATTAGAAGAATTAAAAAAATTGGATTTTGGTTCTTATCATGAGGGTCATTTTGAAGGCGAACAAATTCCAACATTTGATGAAGTATTAGATTTACATTCTCGAAGTTCAAAAAAATTACTGATTGAAATTAAAAAGCCAAGCCAATATCCGGGCATTGAAAAGATGATTGTAGATCAACTTAAAGAGAAACAAGTTCCAACACATAAGGTAATCTTGCAATCTTTTGATTTTGACAGTGTCAGTAAATTAGCGCATATGAATGTGCCTTATGAACTAGGTGTGTTAATAAGTAAGAAAAAATATTGGTATAAATCACCAGATTTTAAAGCGATTGCAAAAATTGCTAACTATATTAATCCTAATTATAGCATTGTTAACAAACATTTTATGGAAAAAGCACATGCTGAGCATTTAAAAGTGATGCCATATACAGTTAATGATTCTAAAGAAGCAAGAAAACTCATAGACCTAAATATTAATGGTATTATTACGGATATACCTGACCGATTATAAAGATAAATCACTATAGAAAAGGGGGGAGTGGGATAGAAATTATAAAGAACCACTAATCATTTATGATGTAGTGGTTCTTACACATTAGTCACAGCTAATGTGTACTTTAAAATAGGAATGCATGAGTGAAACTCATGCATAAGAAATACTAATTTCTAAAGAAAAAGTATTTCTTTATCGTTATCCATCCCCAACTTGCATTGTCTGTAGATTTTCTTTTCGAAATTCTCTATGTTTGGGGCCCGTCCCCCCGGAAAGGTTGACTAGAAAGGAAAATACTTATTATAAGTGCTTTTTCATTTCAGTCAACTAAAGCCTAAATATAAATGTAACTTGACGTATATATCTATGTCCCAGCCTGTAATTATTTATGGAAATAAAAAAACACCCAATCTCCAAAGAGAAAGGGTGAAGAATATAAACATATTATCTTGAGTAGTACTCAACGATTAATTGTTCATTGATTTCAGCTGGTAACTCGCTACGTTCAGGGAAACGAACGAAAGTTCCTTTTAAGCTGTCTGCATCAAAGTTTAAATATTCAGGAACAAAGTTGTTGATTTCAACAGACTCAGTAATGATATTTAATTTTTGAGATTTTTCACGAACAGCGATTTCTTGACCAGGTTTTAATGAATATGATGGGATGTCTACGCGACGGCCATCAACTTCGATGTGACCATGGTTAACTAATTGACGTGCTTGACGACGTGTACGAGCTAAACCTAATGAGTAAACTACTGCGTCTAAACGACTAGCAAGTAAAATCATGAAGTTTTCACCGTGTACACCGTATTGTTTAGCAGCGATGTCAAATGTGTTACGGAATTGACGTTCTGTCATTCCATATAAGTAACGTAATTTTTGTTTTTCACGTAATTGTAAACCATATTCTGATAATTTTTTACGTTGGTTTGGACCATGTTGTCCTGGTGCGTAAGGACGTTTTTCTAATTCTTTACCTGTACCGCTTAAAGAAATACCTAAGCGACGAGATTTTTTCCAGTTTGAACCTCTGAATCGAGCCATAATAAGACTCCTCCTTT
>ERZ1023203.11-NODE-11-length-155878-cov-16.533721_pt1 | contig 155878 bp, 145 predicted proteins | sample MGYA00380444_ERZ1023203 | MGnify/ENA primary metagenome ERZ1023203 (study PRJEB33173, sample SAMEA4830386) | metagenome | study: EMG produced TPA metagenomics assembly of the PRJEB25223 data set... | reverse complement strand
CATCGTCTTCAAGTGCGTTAAATAAATAGTCAATTTTTGCACCTGGAATACCAAACACGTATTCTACTCCATTATTTTTTAATGTGTCTATGACCATATCAGCTGCAGTATATTTTTTGTCTGCCATTATATTCATTTCCTTCCAATGCTCACATTTTATTTTATCTTTACGATAACATCAGTGTGAAATCAATTCCCCGTTGCTCATTTATACATTAAAAATGGATCATTCATGTTTTATTGTTCTAAAAGATGTTTCACTGAATCATATGAAGCTTCTAATGCCTCAACAGATTGTTTAAACAATTCTTTTTCGTGATCGCTTAATGGTGTTTCATAAATTTTACTTGCACCATTTTCGTTAATTAATGTTGGTACACCAATGTATACATCTTTAAATCCATACTCTCCATTTAATTGTGAAGAAACTGTTAAAATAGTGTTTTCATTGTTTAATAAGGCTTTTGAAATTCTTAATAAGGCTAAAGCAATACCGTAGTATGTTGAACCTTTAGCTTGAATAATTTCATATGCAGCGTCTCTAGTTTTTTCATAAATTTCTTGTGCTTTAGCTTCACTACCAGTTTGTTCTTTAAGCGTATCGAATACTGAAATACCAGCAATATTCGCTTTAGACCATACCGCTAATTCAGAGTCACCGTGTTCACCTATAATAGCAGCATGAACGCTTGCAGGCGCTACATTTAACTCGTTACTGATTAAATATCTAAGTCTTGCAGAGTCTAATACTGTACCTGAACCGATAACACGTTCCGCTGGTAAGCCAGTTAATTCTTTGACATAGCGTGTTAGAATATCCACAGGATTTGCCGCAATTAAGAAGTAACCATCAAAGCCACTATCCATAATGCTTGTCACAATGCTGTGCATAATTTTTGTGTTTTTCTCTACTAATTGTAAACGTGTTTCACCTGGTTTTTGTGGTGCTCCAGCAGTAATAACAACTAAATCAGCATCTTTACAATCGCTATATTCTCCAGCTTTAACAATAACTGGTGAATCACTGTGAAGTGCCCCGTGGTTTAAGTCTTGAACGTCCGCATTCACTTTGTCTTTAGCAATATCAATAATTACAAATTCATCTGCAATACCTTGTGTGACCATTGCAAAAGCATAACTAGAGCCTACTGAGCCATCACCAACTAAAACAACTTTTTTACCAAATTTTTTCATAATGAAAAACTCCTTCACTTTGAAGAGATAAAGATTAAAGTTTACCTTTTTATCTCATTCATTTATAATAAATTACAATTAAATCCGACTTCATTTTAAATATACTTTATTAAATTTTATGTGTAAACATTCAAGGGGGTGAATGATGTTAACGTCACCAATTTGTTGGTTTTATGTGCCTTACATCATTCATTATAGTCCCTTTTGAAGTATTAATAAAATACATATTTTCGATTAATAACATTCCTAAAAGGAATACATTATATATAGAAAAAAGTAATAAAAAATACTTTGATGTACAATGACTGACACCAAAGTATTTTTCAATTCACGTATTTATTTGTATTAAAGAATTACTACTTCTCTCTTAAGTCCCTTATAAATTGTATCCATTCGCGTGTCACAAAATTAAGATATGCATCTCTCCTCCAGATTAAACCTAAATGCCATGATAACTCTGCATTTTCGAGTTTCAATGCTTTCACATTATCTCCCATTAAATGTACTAAACTTTCTGGTACGACACTAATACCAATACCTTGACTAATCATATTCGCTATAAAACTAATTTGGGAGATATTAGCTACAGTTTTCGGATAAAAGCCTAATCGTTTACAGTTCTCGATAATTTGATCTTTTAAGTAATAATCATCATGAAATAGCACAAACTCTTCTTCTTTAAGTTCGGCTAAATCCACTTTTTCTTGTTGTGCCAATGCATGGTCTTTACTCACAACGAGTAGTAACTCTTCATTATATAATGGAACCGAATGAAATAAAGTTGCATCAACAGGTAAAGTCGTAATACCTATATCCACTTCATCTGTTTCTGTGAGGTTTTCTACTATTTTACCTCCACCTTCCATTACTTCATAGGTAACTTTCGGATATAGTTGGTGAAATTGATTTAAACTATCTGTAAATAATTGAACATTCATCATCGGTGATAGCGCTATTCTAATATGGCCTTTTTGAACATTCATCACATCATTCATTTCTAATGATAGTTTCTCAAACAATGCTAAAAACTCTAAGCTATTGTCGTAAAATGTCTGACCGATGTCTGTCAGTTTAATTTGCTTTTGTGAACGATCAAATAATGTAATATCATATTCATTTTCTATACTTTTGATTGCTTTACTAATTGTTGACTGTGCAATATATAAATGTTCAGATGCTTGCGTCATACCACCGCGTCGAACAGTTTCAACAAAATATTTTATCTGTTTTATTTCCATAGCACTAACCTCTTAATTTGATTTTTGAAAGTTATTCCACTGTATGCTCTCTTCTATAAATTAATATACTATAAAAGATAAATATTAATACTAGAATCATTGCTGCAACTAATATGGCATAGGTGCCTATATATTTTTGAACTTCTGCTGAAATAATAGCTCCAATAATAAAACTTAATACTATTCTAATGTAAAGTTTAGCCTTTCTCAATTGGGCGGTATCACCATTTAATATATATTCACTCAATGCTATCACACCATTTTTAAGGTTCCCAGTTGAAAAGGTATTATTATAACCTTCACCTTCTATTTTACTAAATGAAGTTGTTAGCATTGCCATACCGAATGCTAATGGTGGTAAAATATACAAATTAGGTATACTCATTGGCAAAAATCCTACAACGAGGCAACTTAATGTAATAGGTATTAATGAGACTAATCTCCAATACCGTGTTGCCAATTGATGATGAATTAAAGATACAAACATTACGCCAATCATAAAGGAGACAACCGAAGCAACCTTCAACATACCGCCTGTTAAATCTCTATGTGACAACTCTGAAGCAAGAAAAATAATGTTTCCTGTTTGACCTGCTGCTAGTGTACCTCCACGACTTAAAAAGGTGTAAGCATCAATATATCCACCAACAAAGGTTAAGAGTATAGCCATTTCTTTACTCTGATATATATTTCTTCTCATAAATTTTTCTAAAGCCATCGTTATCACCTCAACGTTTTTATAATAGTAATATGACACATATCGTTCATTGATAAGTTTCATATACCTTTATTCTATAGAATATGTTGTAAAAAGCTAAAATATCGTTCACATTTATAAAAAAATACTTCTTATCCCGTTATTTTCTGTTATAATCAAGTTTATCCTTTTAAATTTGAGCGTGAAACAGAAATAACTAATCACTTTATTTCATTGTGTCACCTCGGCAAGGATAGCTCTAATTGTAATACATTAATATACAATTTAGATAGCTACTGCCATTTTGTAGACATATAACATAATGCGAATTGATGTCACGTATAACAGAAGTGAACAATAAAGTTTTGATTTTTCAGAATTTTTAGACAAAATATGTGTTTTTTATGCTATGATATAAATTATTAAAATGACAGTTAAATATAACTCATTGATATACGGAGGTTTATTATGTCTAGTTTTTTTAAACGATTAACACAAAAAGAAGATCCATCCATCTATCAAAGCAAAGATGGTCATTTAAAAAGAACATTACGTGTTCGTGATTTTCTTGCATTAGGTGTAGGTACTATTGTTTCTACGTCTATATTTACTTTACCTGGTGTTGTAGCAGCTGAGCATGCTGGACCAGCGGTTGCATTATCATTCTTACTTGCAGCCATTGTAGCAGGATTAGTTGCCTTTACATATGCTGAAATGGCTTCTACTATGCCATTTGCAGGTTCTGCTTATTCTTGGATTAACGTACTATTTGGCGAATTTTTTGGTTGGGTTGCCGGTTGGGCGCTCCTAGCCGAATACTTCATTGCTGTCGCCTTTGTGGCTTCTGGCTTTTCTGCTAACTTACGAGGTTTAGTCAAACCCTTAGGTATTGAATTACCAAAAGCATTATCCAATCCATTTGGTAGTGATGGTGGCGTGATTGATATTGTTGCAGCCATAGTTATTATCTTAACTGCTTTACTATTATCACGTGGTATGAGTGAAGCTGCACGTATGGAAAATATTTTAGTTATTTTAAAGGTGTTAGCAATTATCTTATTCGTCATTGTAGGACTAACTGCTATCAACTTTAGCAACTATGTACCATTTATTCCAGAACACAAGGTTACTGATGCAGGTGATTTTGGTGGCTGGCAAGGTATTTATGCTGGTGTATCTATGATTTTCTTAGCATATATTGGATTTGACTCTATCGCTGCCAACTCTGCTGAAGCGATTAACCCTCAAAAAACAATGCCAAGAGGAATTTTAGGATCATTATTAGTCGCTATTATACTATTTGTTGCAGTTGCTTTAGTATTAGTAGGTATGTTCCATTACAGTCAATATGCGGACAACGCTGAACCAGTAGGTTGGGCATTACGTGAAAGTGGTCACGGTATTGTTGCCGCAGTTGTGCAAGCTATCTCAGTCATTGGTATGTTTACTGCTTTAATTGGTATGATGCTTGCTGGATCAAGACTATTATACTCATTTGGTCGTGACGGTTTATTACCTTCTTGGCTAGGTAAATTAAATAACAAACATTTACCAAATAGAGCATTAGTTATTTTAACAGTAATTGGAGTCTTAATCGGATCAATGTTCCCATTTGCTTTCTTAGCCCAATTAATTTCAGCAGGAACATTAGTTGCATTTATGTTTGTTTCATTAGCAATGTATCAACTTAGAAAGCGTGAAGGTAAAGACTTACCAATACCATCTTTCAAATTGCCTTTATACCCAGTATTACCCGCAATCACTTTCATACTAGTTCTATTAGTATTCTGGGGATTAAGTTTTGAAGCAAAATTATATACACTGATTTGGTTTATTATAGGTATATTTATCTATTTACTTTATGGCATGAGACATTCTAAAAAAGATCGTGATGATGCCTACAAATCTCCTAAAAAATCTTAATCAAAACATTAAAAGAGCGATTCCACAATGATTATCATGTGTGGAATCGCTCTTTTATTTATAGCCTAAACTCCTTTTACCAACCTTGACCTTCTATTTCATATTGGTCTAAATCTCCTCGATTTAACGCTTGTATCGCTTTCTCAAGTGTCGATAATGCATAATCTAACTGGTCGTATGAGATAACTAGTGGCGGTTGAAATCTTAACACATTCCCTGCTACTGCTATGATAACTACACCTTTATCAAAACAATAATTACAAATTTTTAATGCCGCTTCAGGGTCACGCGTCTTTTGAATTGGATCAGATACTATATCGATACCAATTGATAATCCTTTACCACGGACATCTCCAATACATTCATAATCAGTAATCCATCTATCCATTGTTTGACGTACATAGTCACCTTTTTCTAGACTTGCTTCAAGTAACTGTTCTTCCTCAATCATCTCAAGTGTAGCTAAGGCCGCTTCACAACTAACTGGATTCGCACCAGTAGTAAATAGATGTGCCGGTGCTTCTAACGTCTCCATGATTTCTTTAAGACCAACTATGGCTGACATAGGCAATCCTCCGGCAAGTGACTTACCAAACGTAATTAAATCTGGTGTAAAGTTGAAGTGCTCTACTGAACTCCATTTCCCAGTACGTCCTAATCCTTGTTGAATATCATCAACCGCAATTAGAATGCCATGTTCTCTACAAATACTTTGTAAAGCTTCAAAGTAGCCTGGCACAGGTTCTAATAGACCACCATCCCCTTGTATCGTTTCTAATACAATACATGCTACTTCGTCAGCCGGAACATATTTATTAAACATTTCTTTAAGTGGCGCTAAATATTCATCTACAGTATTCGGAGTAGGTTGTTCAAATAAACCTCTATAATTGTCAGGAAAAGGTATGTGATAAAAGCCATTCAAAAGCGGACCATATTTCTTTCTCATATTCAAGCTAATTGCCGACATAGAAAGCGAACCAAATGTTGAACCATGATACGCATTTGTAAAACTGATGATATAAGGTCGTCCTGTATATGCACGAGCAAACTTGATAATACCATCATTGGCATCTGAACCACTCAAACCATATGTCACTCTTTTTTCATAATCCCCGGGTGATATATCGCATAACTTTTTAGACAAACGAATTAGCGGCTCATGGTACATATACGCTGGCGTATAGTGAACAAACTTATCAACTTGCTTTTTAATCGCTTCGGTGACTTTTTTAGGCGCATGGCCCACGTTTTGTGAACTTGCACTGGCTAATAAGTCGATGTACTCTTTTCCATCAACATCTACTAGCGTTGCACCGTACCCATGATCGATGGCTAAAGGATAATATTTGATTCTGCCAGATTTAGCAAAATATTGCTCATCTTCTTTTATTAAGTCTTGTGCTTTACTCATGATCAAATCATCCTTCCTTAATTAAACTTCACTTCATTACTGACGATTAAAAAGATGATTCAAATGCTTCAGTTATAAAATGATTTCGATTTGATGATAGTACTCAATATACTAATAATTTTCAGATTTGTAAATATTTTCCGAAAATTCTAACTAAATAAACATGATATCTCTTTTGAATGAATATTTTATCCGTATTAGGGAATAAAATTTAAATCAAACGCGAACTGGGAGTGATATTATTCTTAGGCTGACTTACCATTTTTTAAGCGCTGTTGCTTTATCTTTTATATTATTACTCAGTACTATGACGATAGATGTACTCTTACAGCATACGCATCTAACACAGCTATTATTAAATATAGATTTTCTAGTTAACCCTAATCTTATACCAACATGGATGGAAGTCATCATACATCTTTCAATAGGTGTGATGATTTATCTCATCTTCATGGTACTTTACAATATATCAAAACTACTCTATCACTTAGCCTATCTACCTTTACTAGTGATATTTATCGGTATGTATCCTTTCCTCATTGCCATCGCTCAAAGATCATTCTTTGTATTTAATGCGACGGAATGGATTTGGTGGCTCTTGGCACATATTGTATTTATGGTATTTATGTATATCTGTATCACTTTTATTTCAAAACTACATTTATAAAAAAGAGGTCGTGACAAAAGCGTTTAGGATTTGAGCAGAACCGAACGATGATAAAGAACTACTTCCTTATTCATAGGTTAGTAGTTCTTACAAACTCAATAGTTGAGTTTGTTCATTTGAATTGTTTTCCAAATTTTGTCGAATCGTGAGCGTTTGCCCAACTTGCATTATTTGCAGAAATTGGAATACCAATTTCTCTATGTTGGGTCCCTTCTGCCGATAATCTTGCTTTTGGGACGCCGTTAATCGGTTTCCAAAAGCACCAAAACTTCATGTCTCAACCTCGTTAATTGAATGATGATTATTCTTCGTCACCATTTTGATCGTATTTCATTACATTGCCATCTTCATCAATAATATAAGAACCTGCTAAGTTACCGTCTTTATCTGTGAATGAGAATCCCCATTCTCCATCGCTATTTTTCTCAGGTTCTTTATACGTATATGTTGATGTATCCAATTGATGACCTTCATAGTCTTCAACTTTATCAATAACATTATCACGAGTCACTGTTGTATCACTAGAATCTGAAGACGTGTCATCATCTGAATCGTCAGATGAATCGCTTGATACATCATCATCAGTCGCGGCTACGGTATCTGATTCATTAAAGTAACCTTTAACTTTATCAATTTCATCTTGACTCGCATCATATAACTTAATCGTATTAGCATTATCTAAAATACGTTTTGTTTCAGATTTTGTATAATCATCTTCCATCCAACGACGGTCTTGGAAATGAGATGGCGTACCATAAGTCGTTATTGTGCCATCCCCATTATTTTTATATATAACGTGCCCAGCAGCAGTTGGTGTACCATTTATAATTTGAACGCCATCTGGATATTTTTCTGATGCCTCTTTATTGTATGGGTTAATTGCTTCACCACTAACATCAGTATGAGACATATTTGATATATGGTTCTCTACTTCACCGCTTCCACGGTAGTCTTTAAATACAGTAAGCCAAACTTTAGCATAATAATCTTGCGTATTGGTATTTTCTTGTTGTGTTTTTGAACTTTTTGAAGATGATTGACTTGAACTTTGATTCGATTGTGATGATTGATCACCTTTATTATCACTGCTTTGATGACTCTTACTTGTTGAATCATCAGACACTTTAGAACTTCCTTTGTCATTATTCCCAAACCCACAACCTGCTAATACTATAGATGCTGTTAGTATTGTCCCAGCTAATTTTTTCATTAAAGAATCCCCTTTATTTATTTTTTGTATATACATTACATTATAAATTTATTATAAACTACCTTATTTCAAAAACATATATCTAATTACACATTAATTGTAAATAAATAAATTGTGGAACTTCTAAACTATTTGGTTTGTTTATAACTTTTGATACCCATTTCTAAATCATTTATTAATTTCTTTAAATTAGCTTTAAGTTTGAGTATTGATTCTTTTAAAAAGGCTTATTCAGAAAAAAATGGTGGTACACTATTAATATAAACGAAATTAAATCATTCTCTAATTGGAAATGGGGTTTTCATTGTGAAGAAACGCTCTATAATAGCAACAACTGTTTTAGCTAGCACTGTTTTATTTTCAGTATCTTTCGCAAGTGAGGCAAAAGCTGAAGAAGTCACTGCAGACAATGCCATCAATGTTGCACAACAAGCTATGAAAAATAGCGGCGGTAATTCCGACTTACAAAATTTCAACGACGTCAAAGATAAAGGTTCCTATTTTATCATTAATATTAATAATAAATCTGGTGCCGGTGTTGGTGCGTATAAAGTATATAAAAATGGAGAAGTTCAATATAAAAGTGGTAATTTCGGAGATTTTAGTTCTTTGAATTCATCAGATAACTATACAGGCCAAGGTATCAGCGCCAAAAACTATGAAGAAAATCACGAAAGCCAACAAGAAAATGCCTCTGTAGATAGTACAAAAGAGTTAAATGCGTATTATGTTGGCAAAGTGAAATCTAACGAATTACCAGAGTCAGGTAAGGATGACACAATACCTACCGATGCATTAGCAGTGCTATCCCTAGTAGCAGGCACAGCTTTCATTAGCCAAAGACCATTAAGAAAAATTTCATAATTCATATATTTAAAAAAGAGGTTGAGATATAAAGCTTTGTACTTTGGGAAACCGATTAAAGGCGTCCCAAAAGCAGGATTATCGGCAGAAGGGACCCAACATAGAGAAATTGGTATTCCAATTTCTGCAAATAATGCAAGTTGGGCAAACGCTCACGATTCGACAAAATTTGGAAAACAATTCAAATGAACAAACTCAACTATTGAGTTTGTATGAACTACTAACCTATGAATAAGGAAGTAGTTCTTTATCATTGTTCGGTTCTGCTCAAATCCTAAACGCTTTTGTCACGACCTCTTTTTATGTTTTCAAAACTGTTAATCATGACAAATTTTTGAACATTACTCAAAACAGTCCTTTCTCTGAATAAAAAATAAATATAGTGGTAAATATAATTTGTGAACGAAAATAAATTGTTTTCATATGTATAAAATTCTAATAGGAGGTAATAAAATGAAATACATCATTGTTGGTACATCTCATGCTGGATATGAGGTCATCCAAACATTACTTAAAGAAGACAAAGATGCCGATATACATGTATATGAAAGTGGTGACAAACCTTCTTTCCTATCTTGTGGTATACAAAGTTACTTAGAAGATGTATCACCATCTCTCGATTCATTACACTATGCGAATGAACAATCATATAAAGATCAAGGCGTTAATATTCATGTTAATAGCACTGTTACTGATATAGATACTGAACAAAAAGTCATAACAGTTAATCAAAATGGTAATACTGAACAAGTAAATTACGACAAACTCTTCTTAAGTCCAGGAGGCAAACCAGTCACTCCTCCAGTTGAAGGTATTGATCAATATAACCATGTTTTATTCATGCGTGGCAGAGATTGGGCTGATCAAGTAAAATCACGTATGTCAAACGCCAAAAAAGCAGTTGTCGTGGGTGGTGGCTATATCGGTATTGAAGCCGCAGAAGCCTTCGCTAAAGCCGGTATTCAAACGAAAGTGATTGATGTAGCGGATCGTATTTTAAGTACGTATTTAGATCAAGAATTTACTGATATTCTTGAGGATAATGCTAAAGAACATGGATTAGAATTTATTGGTGACGAAACCGTTCAATCCTTAAATGGTGATGAACAAGGTAATGTAACTAAAGTTATCACAGACAAAAATGAGTATGAAGCAGATACAGTACTATTTGCCGTAGGTGTCCAACCAGCAACAGATTGGTTAGAAGGTAAAATAGATTTAGGTAAAAAAGGTGTCATTACTATTAATCATCATCAACAAACATCTGCTAAAGATGTCTATGCTGGTGGCGATGCAACACTTGTCCCATTTGCACCAGTTGAAGAAGATCGCTATATTGCTTTAGCAACCAATTCACGTCGACAAGGTGTCACAGCAGCTAAAAATATGTTAGGCCATGATATGACAATGCCACGTGTTTCTGGTACCTCTGGATTACAATTGTTTGATTATAAATTTGGTCAAACAGGCATTCATGGTACTGAACAAGATAATTATGATGGAAACTTAGGACAAAAATATGTCAAAGAACTTATTCGTCCAAAATTCATGCAAGATGAAATCCCTGTACACATGAAAATAATTTATGATGAAGATAGTCATAAAATTTTAGGCGCACAGCTAATGTCTAAAGAGAATATCACTGAATCAATCAACACAATGTCCATTGCGATTTTAGCTGGTTATACTTTAGAACAACTTGCAGTACAAGACTTCTTCTTCCAACCTGACTACGACAGACCTTGGAATTACTTAAACGTACTTGCTCAACAAGCATTAAATGACACATTCGGTAGTGACCAAATGTTATTTTAATTGATATTGAAAGAAACACCTCTAGTGCATTGCATGCATTAGAGGTGTTTTTTGATTAACTATTCATCTTTTTTATCTTTTTGGTAATCTTTATCTTGATTCTTTCCTTTTTCAGGATTGAAGTTGGCACCTTCTGTATAGTCATTGCCAGCATTCCATAATAAGAATTCGTTAACGCCATTATCTTTTAACGCTTGTACTTGATCAGATAATGCTTTTGCATCATATTCTTTATACTTTCCTTCTCCAAGATATGAAGCGGTAAAGTCTTGAATCCATGGACGAGAAATTGGTTTTTGTTTACCTAATGAATCTAAAATACTATTTTCTTTTTGGATATATCGATTAATCGTTTTATATGGTTCAGTATCTGGTGCTTCTAATCCAAAATCTCCTGGACTCCAATGTGATGGATAAATCATAGAAGAAATTGCATCCACGTTTTTAGAAATTTTAGGGAAACTTTGACCGATTCCTGGTGCATTTTTCACTAATGCAGAATATCCAAAGACATCCGCTGATATTTTCACATTGTATGGTTTTAATTCTTTACGTGCATATTCTAAATAACTTGTAACAGCATCTACACGCTGATCACCTTTACTTAATTTACTATTTTTATAATCGCCTTTATCATAATCCAATTGATCAGCTTCATTTTCAAATCCTTCTGGGAATCTAACATAGTCATATTGAATGTCTTGGAAACCAGCTTTAGCTGCTTCTTTAGAAATACTTACATTATATTTCCAAACATCTTTCACAAATGGGTTTACAAAACTATCCCCTTTACCATTCTGCCAAACAGAACCATCTTTCTCTTTATATGACCATTCTGGATGTTCTTTAGCTAGTTTAGTATCTTTAAATGTAACGATTCTTGCGATAGGATAAATGTCATTATCTTTTAACTTTTTCAATAATGGTTTAGCATCTGCAATATCCATAGAATTTTTGTCGATTAATTTATTTCCAGTATTAAATTTCATAGTGACATTACCTTCGTCATCTTTGACATCGATAACCATTGCATTTAATTTGGCATCTTTCACATATTTGATTAATTGGTCAATTTTATCACCTTGTGTTGAATTACTTGTAACATAGATACCTTTCACACCATCTTTAGGATAAGCGACTTTATTTCTTTGATTAGCCGTTTGTTCTGCTTTATTATCTTTTGATTTATCTTTCTCATGACCAGAACTACACCCCGTAATTATTAATGCACTTGCTGCTAATGTAATCCAGATTTTCTTTTGCTTCATCCTTAATCCCTTTTTATGTATTGAAAAATGATTCTTACAAATAATTTAAGTAGTGATACAAATTTTTAAAAATCATAAATCTTTTCTTATATTATATATTATCATATTTCATACATAGCATGTACATTACATATATTTAATTTCTTTATTTGATAATCCATAATTTCTCAGGGTACTTACGTTGTAACTTCTTTATTTGTTCGTCATTAATCTTTGGAAAATCCCAGATAAATTTTAAAAATGCTAGACTCATTGTTTTAGGATTCTTTCCAATCGTTTGCTTACAAATGACATGTAGGAAATACCGTTTTAGTACTCTCCATATACACGTCACTCTTTTTTCTTGTAACCAAATAACAACTTCAGCATGACTTACTCTCAGTTCTAATGTGTCTATATAATTACCATCAATAATCCAATATTGTTGTATCAAGATATCTTTGATTTCGTTAATCAATTCATCTTGTTCTATCGTCTGATTATCATCTTTCCAATTGATTTGATCCAAATGATAAAGAGACAAGCTCATATATTTAGACAAATGAGTACTTAAAGTAGATTTACCGTTCCCTGGACTACCTATAACTAGAACTTTGTTATACATTGTTATCCTCCTTCAAATCATCACATTATAAGGCGATTTTTTGACTTTATACTATTATAGTGTAATTTTCTAGGTAATTATAAGTTGAATCGCTTGAGAATAACAATATTTTTTATCATACTGTAGATGAAAGTTAAGTTAAGGAGTGGAAAGTATGAATAAAGAACAATTAGAAAAAATGAAGAATGGTAAAGGATTTATTGCTGCATTAGACCAAAGTGGCGGTAGTACCCCTAAAGCACTTAAAGAATATGGTGTTAACGAAGATGAATATAGCAATGACGATGAAATGTTCAAACTTGTTCATGACATGCGTACTCGCGTGGTGACTTCACCATCATTCTCAGCTGATAAAATCCTAGGTGCAATTCTTTTCGAACAAACAATGGATCGTGAAGTTGAAGGTAAATATACTGGAGACTATTTAGCTGATAAAGGCGTTGTTCCTTTCTTAAAAGTTGATAAAGGTTTAGCTGAGGAACAAAACGGTGTTCAATTAATGAAACCAATTGACGATTTAGACGAAACATTAGATCGTGCTAATGAACGTCATATTTTTGGTACTAAAATGCGTTCAAACATTTTAGAATTAAACGAACAAGGTATCAAAGATGTTGTTGAACAACAATTTGAATTCGCTAAAAAAATTATTGCTAAAGGTTTAGTACCAATTATTGAACCTGAAGTAAATATCAATGCTAAAGATAAAGCTGAAATTGAAAATGTCTTAAAAGATGAACTTAAAAAAGGTTTAGATAGCTTAGACAGTGATCAATTAGTAATGCTTAAATTAACTATCCCAACTCAACCTAACTTATATAAAGAATTAGCTCAACATCCAAATGTTGTACGTGTTGTAGTACTTTCTGGTGGTTACAGCAGAGATGAAGCTAACAAATTATTAAAAGATAACGATGAACTTATCGCAAGCTTCTCACGTGCATTAGCTAGTGACTTAAGAGCTAGTCAATCTCAAGAAGAATTCGATAAAGCATTAGGTGACGCTGTAGATTCAATCTACGATGCATCAGTTAATAAAAACTAATTTCCACATTTAAAAAAGGTCGTGCAGTTTTCCTGCACGACCTTTCTTTATGTCATTTTTATTTTTTATGCTTCATCAAAAGCTTGGTTGAAAAAATCACCAAATTTTTGTGCACTATTTTCACTAAACATTAATTCTAAGTTATCTTGTGACTCTTGTGCTCTTGGTGCCGAACTTTCATACATTGCTTCTTCATACTGTTTCAATGCCGTTTGTAAATCTTCATTGCGTTCTATAGATTTAGCTAGTAAATAAGCATCATATAGCGCCATATTAACACCTTCACCTGCAAATGGGCTCATGACATGCGCTGCATCACCAATTAAAGTAATATGTGGATGATTGTCCCATTTGAAACCAATAGGCAATTTATAAATTTTTCTACACATCACGTCATCGCTAGCATATTTGATATATTTTTTTAGATCTTCATCCCAATCAGAGAAATCTTCAAGTAATTGTTCTTTCAACTCACCTACTGATAACACTTTGTAATCATCAAGCTTTTCACTTGGCATGCGGAAGGCAACATATACTTTTATACGCCCATTACCAGTAAACTGACCTAATATACCTTTATAATCTCCTAATGCGACTAAGCTACCATTACTATTGATTTGAGCTAAGTCTGGATGTTTATTGACAACATCGTCAATATTCAATTCAATCATTGAAATATCGTTATAAGTTACATCTACATGTGCAACATCATTTCTAACTTTCGAGAACGCACCATCAGCACCGACAACCACGTCGAACTGTTGCACTTCATCTTCTAAAAATTGTAAAGTTACTTTACCATTATCTAATTCTGTTAAAGATTGATACGTATAACCATATTGAATCGTACCTTCTTGAAGCTTTTCAATAATAATATCACATAGTTTACCTCGATCAATTTCAGGACGATCGCCTGTTCCTTGACCAATTTCTTCAAAATAAACAGTGCCATCTTTACCTAGCACACGTGTATCTTCCCCTTCTACACGGGCTAATGCTTGGAATCGTTCGAATATATCTGCTTCTTTCAATGCTAATTGGCCACTTTCTTCATGTATATCAAGAGAGCCCCCTCTTTTTTGATTTGAATCTGGACTCGCTTTTTCATATATTGAAACGTCATGTCCTTGTTGTTGAAGTAGCAAACCTAACATTAATCCTCCTGGACCTGCACCTATAATTCCAATTCTTTGTTTTTTCATTGAAAAGACCTCCTACACGACAACTATATCTCTATTTAGATAATTGTTCTAATTTCTCTTTTGTTTCTTTTATAATCTTATCTAACTGTTCTTTTTTATCATTGTCTTGCATAGATTCTTTTGAAGCTTTCATAAATAAATGGAATAAATCATGTAATTTTTCGCGTGATTGTTTCATTTCTTCAAAGTCTACATTTTCAAATTGTGCCATGCGTTCTGAAAAATCACTATTTTCTTTGTTTTCTTCAACAAATTGTTGACCTTCTTCTGTAATTGAATACACTTTTTTATTGCCATCTTTAGTGATTGTGACAAAATCTCTGTCTTCTAACATTTGTAAAATAGGATACACTGAACCTGGACTTGGAGAATAAAAACCTTTAAATTTTTCTTCTAAATCTTTAATAATTTGATAACCATGTCTTGGTTCCTCTTTTAACATTTCTAAAATTACAAATTGTAAGTTTCCTTTTTTGAAGAATCTATCTCTACCATTCATTTGTCTAAAGTCTCCAAACTGACCTGGCCCTCTACCTTGGCCTCTATTCATGTCAAATCCTTCAAAATGTCTCATACCTCTATTTAAACGATTATTATTTCTATTAAACATGTTAATCACCTTTCTTTTTTCGATATATCGATATATTAAACGATATATCGAAATTAGTCAACGATATATCGTTAATTATTTTAAATAAAAAAATGGTACTATGATTTTTCCTTTCATAGCACCATTTGTATTAATTAATCTTCTTCTATAGGACTAGTTATCTCGATATTTTCTGGCTTACCAAACATAGGTGTCCATTGTTCTATCGTATAATCTGCCACTAATCCTTCTTTCCAAAACGGATCAGCTTTGAGTAATGACATTAATTGGTCTTCATTATTTGCTTTGAGTACTAAATACGCTTCCAATTTGCTTTTATCTTCATTTTCGACTGGACCTGATACTAATAAGTCACCAGATTCAACGAGCTGATATAAATAAATAGCATGATCACGTATGTGTTGTTGCCAGCCTTTCATATCTGTATGAACAAATTTCACTAAATAATAAGACATAGTATACTCCTTTTTAATAATGCGTTATTTATATTCTTATAACCGTTCTCCATTAGATTCAATCACATTTCTATACCATTCAAAAGAATCTTTTTTCGTGCGTTCGAGTGTACCTTGTCCTTTATTATCTCTATCAACATGGATTAAACCATATCGTTTTTTCATTTCTCCAGTAGTGAAAGATACAATATCTATAATACCCCAAGGTGTATAATCCATTAAGTCAACACCATCCTGGTCGACTGCATCAATTGCGGCTTCAATATGTTCTTTTAAATATTGAATACGGTAGTCATCATGTATATTTCCTTTTTCATCCATTTCATCAACTGCACCAAATCCATTTTCGACTATAAACAATGGAATTTGATAACGATTATATAATACATTCAATGTGAATCTTAAATCTACCGGATCAATTGCCCAACCCCAATCACTAGTTTGAATATAAGGATTTTCAACTGAATTAGGTAAGCCACCGTTCACAACGTTATCTTCTACACTACTATTACTATCATGTTTAACTACTGTAGACATATAATAGCTAAATCCAATGTAATCGACTGTACCTTCTTGTAAAATTTGGTCGTCTCCTTCAAGCCAACCTATGTTAATATTTTCTCTTTCAAACATTTTCGTAGCATAACCTGGGTAATACCCTCTAACTTGCACATCTGGGAAGAAGAAACGCATTCTACCTGCAATTTCCGCTTCCAACATATCTTTAGGATTACAACTATATGGATAAATAGGTACATGTGAAATCATTGCGCCTATTTCAAATTCAGGATTAATATCTTTACCAATTTTGACAGCTTTGGCACTTGCGATGAGTTCATTATGTGCGACTTGATATAATACCTCTTCTTTATTATCTTCTTCGGATAATAACACACCAGAGTTTGTCCATAAAAAGAGAGGATTATTCAAATCCATCTGGTTATTAATTTCATTGAATGTCATCCAATATTTCACTTTATTTTTATAACGTTGAAATACTGTTTCTGCAAAGTGAGCGAAGAAATCTGCTACTTTTCTATTTTTAAATCCACCATATTCTCTAGCAAGGTGTAATGGCATTTCAAAATGCGATAGTGTAATGACTGGTTGAATATCATATTTTAATAATTCATCAAATAAGTCATCATAAAATTTTAGTCCTTCTTCGTTAGGTTCTTCTTCATCCCCATTAGGGAAAATACGTGTCCAAGCAATAGAAGTACGTAAACATTTTAATCCCATTTCACTAAATAATTTCACATCTTCTTTATAACGATGATAAAAGTCAATGCCTTCGTGATTAGGATAATACTTGTCTGCTTCTACTTCTTGAGTGATTTCACGTGCTTTTCCATGTTCACCTGCTGTCATCACTTCAATCACACTTAGTCCTTTTCCACCTTGATCATAGCCACCTTCAAATTGGTTAGCCGCTAATGCGCCACCCCATAAAAAATCATTAGGTAATTTAGACATACAACATTCCCTCATTTCTTTATCTATTATATTCATTATATCAATTAGAAGTTCAAACTTTATAATAAAACAAAAAACTCAACCAAAGTTTTTGACGCTTTGGTTGAGTTAATTTTTAATTATTTTTCTCCATAGAAACCTAATTTAAGGTCTTTAGAAGTTTGTTTGCGGATTTTTCTCATTAATTGTTCATCTTCAATTAATGATTCTCCATATGATGGAATCATTTTCTTAATTAATGGTTTCCATTCATCAGCATATTCAGCGAAGTTTTTCTCAAGAACTTCTAATGCTACAGATACTGAAGTTGAAGCCCCTGGTGATTCACCTAATAATGCAATCACTGAGTGGTCTTGTGAGTTTACTACTTCAGTACCAAACTGAATGTAACCTTTACCATGTTCTTCTGTATCTTTAATGACTTGTACACGTTTACCCGCTGTATAAACTTGCCAATCTTCATCACGTGCTTCTGGATAGAATGTACGTAAATGATTCATACAACCTTCTTTAGTCATAATCACTTGGTCAAATGAATATTTGATTAATGGTAAGTTTTTAACTGCAGATGCAAGTAGAGTTGTAATATTGTATGGTTTTACAGATTTGAATAAATCTAAGTTTGAACCATTTTTAAGGAATTTAGGACCTACGTTCGCAAATGGTCCGAATAATAATGTTCTTTCACCATCAATATAACGTGTATCTAAATGAGGTACAGTCATTGGTGGTGTGCCTGGTGGTTCTTTACCATACACTTTGGCATCGTGTTGTTTGATTACTTCTGGGTTGGTACATGCAATGAATTGTCCACTGATTGGGAATCCACCTAAATGTTTACTTTCAGGGATACCTGTTTTTTGTAATAGTGGAATTGCGCCACCACCAGCACCAATAAATACATAATCCGTTTCTTGTTCAAACACGTCACCTGTGTTACGGTTTTTAATTTTTACTGACCATTTACCATTTGATAAACGTGTAAAATCAACCACTTCATGATTATATTTTACTTCTACATTATCAGTTTCTTGAAGGTGTTGTGCCATCTTACGTGTTAATTCACCGTAGTTTACATCTGTACCTTCATCAATTTTACTTGCTGCCATGTAGCCACCATCATTTTGGCGACCTTTCATCATTAATGGAATCCACTTTCTCATTACTTCGATATCTTCAGTGTATTCGATATTATCGAACATTGGGAAAGCTTTCATTTTTTCATAACGATCTTTTAAGAATTTAACGTTATTTTTACCTCTTACAAAACTAATATGAGGTAATGGATTAATAAATGCGCGTGGGTCTTCAATATTTCCTGATTTAACTAAATGACCCCAAAATTGTTTAGAAATCTCAAACTGTTCGTTGATTTCTTTCGCTTTTTCGATATCAATTGAACCATCAGGTTGTTGAACAGTATAGTTCAATTCACAAAGCGCAGCATGACCTGTACCTGCATTGTTACGTTCGTTAGAACTTTCAATACCAGGACGGTCTAAGCGTTCATACAAATGAATATTCCAGTCTGGCGCAATTTCTTTTAACATTGATCCGAAAGTTGTACTAAGTACACCGGCACCAATTAAAATTACGTCTTTTTTGTCAGACTTTGCCATGTTGTTCACCTCTCCAAAATAAATACTTACACCAGTCCACTAAAATTGCATTTTATTGACTAAATCAGGATTTAATACAATTTTTCTAACATTTCATCTCGTAAACTAGTCTTCTATTCTTATGTTAAATCAACCATTGATAAAAGTAAATTATTATTCTTTATAATAATAGAAATTGATTTAGAAGGTGATTATATTTTTTCCACAAATACATGAAATTATATATATGTCACATTAATTCACTGCGGAATAATATTTAATTTGATTATACTTTAATCATTTTGTTGTAAAAATTTCTCGATATAAAATGCTGATTCTTCTATAGATTTATATTCTGTATTAATAACGGTAGCATTTAATTTATTGAATATTTCTTCAGCATAGGATAATTCTTTCTTAATTCTATCTAAACTATTGTATGTTGACGTTTTTGAAATACCTAACGCTTCGGCACGATTTTTTCTAATATTAGCGATATAATTAGGACTTGCTGTTAAACCGAATACCTTTAACCCTTTATGTTGGAAAACACTTTCGGGAATCGTCACTTCTGGCACTAATGGTATATTCGCTATTTTATAGCCTTTATTGGCTAAGTACATACTCAATGGTGTTTTAGACGTTCGAGATACGCCAACGATTAGGGCGTCTGCTTCTCCAATATCAGTGAAGTGTTTACCATCATCGTATTTCACCGAATATTCTATGGCTTCTATACGTTTGAAATATTCTGTGTTCATTTTTCGTAATGCGCCACTTTCCATCAACGGTGTAGATTGCGTATGTTGCTCGATCATCGTAATTAATTCCGACATATAATCTATATATGATATTTGATGTTCCTTTGCATATTGATGACCAAGTGCATTGAAGGATTCACTAACCAGTGTTGTAACCACTATCGCATTTTTTTCATGTGCTAATTCTAATACATTAAGAAATTCATTTTCATCTTTAATATATGGGAACTTCTTAATTTCTATTTGGGTTAAGTCTGGAAATTGAGTTAATGTCGCATGTATCATCCGTTGTGCTGTTTCCCCTATAGAGTCAGAAACGATGTAAATCGTTAATTGTTGTGCTTGTTGTTCTTTCACATTATCTCTCACTTTCTTCAGCTTGACTCTGAGCTGTAGCTAGGATTGCTCCAGGTACACGGAATGGTGAACATGAAACATAATCAATGTCCAATTGGTTAAATCTACGTATTGATTTAGCATCTCCACCTAATTCTCCACAAACACCTATTTTAATAGACGAATTAACGTGTTTAGCATTTGTGACCGCTATGTCTATCAGTTGACCTACGCCATCATGATCTAACGTTTGGAAAGGGTCAAGCTGTAATATATTACTTTCAGTATACACATTTATAAATTTGCCTGCATCATCTCTTGAGAACCCATATGTTAATTGCGTCAAATCGTTCGTTCCAAAGCTAAAGAAGTCACAATGTTGTGCCAATTGGTCTGCAATCAAACATGCTCTTGGCGTTTCTATCATAGTGCCAATCAAATAATGTACTTTATCTTCCATAGCATTCTCTAAATCCTGAATCGTTGATACTAATTGTGCTTTTAATGTTGTGAATTCTTCAACTGTAGACACAAGCGGAATCATAATTTCTGGTTGAGATGTCATACCTTCTTTTTTAAGGTTAAACACGCTAGTCATGATTGCCTCAACTTGCATTTCATAAAGTTCAGGGTAAGTAATAGCTAAGCGACATCCTCTATGTCCTAACATTGGGTTAACTTCATTCAAATCATTGATTCTTCGTTTTAGATGTGCTGTAGAAACATTTAATTGGTCTGCAACCATAGCAATATCTTCTTCTGTTGATGGTAAGAACTCATGTAACGGTGGATCTAATAGGCGGACAATTGTTGGTCGCCCAGATGACAATTTAAATATGGCTTCAAAGTCTTCGATTTGATATGTCTTGATTTTATTTAATGCTTCTAAACGTTCATCATAATTAGAAGCTAATATAAATCGACGCATTTCCACAAGGCGCTCCTCACCGAAAAACATATGCTCTGTACGCACTAAACCAATGCCTTTAGCATTAAACTGATAACCTGCTTGTATATCTTGTGGTGTTTCTGCGTTCATGCGTACTTGTAATCGTGCAATCTCTTCTGACCATTCCATAAATTGTTCGAACTCATCACTATGTTCAGCGCTAACTGTTTCAATTTCTCCAAGATATAAATCTCCAGCGCTACCATCAACTGAAATGATATCCCCTTCATGTAACATATCACCATTAGGGTAATGTACTGTTTTATTTACTGTATCAATTTCGACATCAGAACAACCTGTCACACAACATTTCCCCATCCCTCTAGCGACAACTGCAGCATGTGATGTCATTCCTCCATGTGTAGTGACGATAGCTTCACTAACCACCATACCTTCGATATCTTCCGGAGATGTTTCAGGTCTCATTAAAATAACACTGTCACCATTCTCTGCTTGAACTTTAGCTTCTTCAGCTGAAAATACAACTTTTCCAGTCGCTGCACCTGGACTTGCAGGTAGCCCCATTTTCGAAATAACCGTCGCTTGTTTTAATGCTTCTTCTTTAAAATTAGGATGTAGTAATGTCTCAATTGATTTTACATCAACTTGTGTGACAGCTTCTTCTTTAGTGATGAGTCCTTCGTTAACTAAATCAACGGCTACTTTAATAGCTGCTCGTGCTGTACGCTTACCATTACGCGTTTGTAATAAATACAGTTTTCCATTTTCAATTGTAAATTCAATGTCTTGTAAATCTTTATAATGCGTTTCTAATTGTTTCGTCACATTGACAAATTGTTGATGCACGTCTGGCATTTGTTCCTTCAATGTATCGATATCCTTTGGTGTACGAATACCTGCTACGACATCTTCACCTTGAGCATTTAATAGATATTCTCCAAATAATTGATTCTCTCCTGTCACAGGGTTTCTAGTAAATGCCACGCCTGTACCACTTCGTTCACCACTATTACCAAACACCATTTCCTGAATGTTCACAGCTGTACCAATATCATGTGGAATCTCATTTAAATCTCTATAGACACGAGCACGATCATTATCCCAAGACTTAAATACAGCTTCAATTGATTCTTCTAATTGTTGAAGCGGATCTTGAGGAAAGGGTTGGTGACCATGTTCTAAATAAATATCTTTATATTGTTCACAAATTTCTTTTAACCCTTCAGCATTAATATCAGCAACAGAGTCATATTGATGTTCTTTTTTATATTGTTCAAAATATGTATCAAAATGAGTCATTGCTACGCCATAAACAACATCGCCAAACATTTGTAATAGACGACGATAGCAATCATACGCAAATCGAGCATCATTTGTTTTAGTAGCAAGTTTTTCTACATTCTCATCATTTAATCCTAAATTTAATATAGTATCCATCATACCTGGCATGGATATTTTCGCACCACTACGTACTGATACAAGTAATAAGTGATCCTGTGATGAAAAAGATTTACCTGTTCTATTTGAAAAGGCTGTTAAATGCTTATGTAATTGTGCCTTTACATCGTCAGATAAACGTTCACCTTGTTTTAAATAATCTATACAAGCTTCTGTAGTAATTGTAAAACCGTCCGGAACAGGTAAACCCAATCGTTTCATTTCTGATAAATTGGCACCTTTTCCGCCTAGTAAGTCTTTCATCGATTTTTGTCCTTCATCAAATGCATAAATCAATTTTGTCATAAGTAAGCACCTCTTTTTATTATGTCATACTAATTAATTTTGAGTATGTCATAATAAAAAGAAAAATACAAGTATGATATGAAAACGATTACGCACATTTTTTATTTTTGACACAAATTATCTAAATATTTGTGCTAAAAACCTATAGTTGTTTTAGCCATATAATCACAAACAATGTGTCATACTAATTAAAAAAGAACCTGAGCATAGATTCAATGCTCAGGTTCTTTATACTTTATATTTTATTCATGTTCTTGATTATATTTTTCTACTTCTGCGTCTCTTAATTCCACACGTCTAATTTTACCTGAATTTGTTTTTGGCAAATCTTCTACAAATTCTATAGCACGTGGATATTTGTAAGGTGCTACTTCATTTTTTGTGAATGTTTGAAGCTCTTTAATTAGCTCGTCATCACCTGTGTATCCATTTTGAAGAATGATAAATGCTTTAACAATATTACCTCTTAATTCATGTGGACTTGCAACAACCGCACATTCTTTAACAGCAGGGTGATTAGTTAGTGCATCTTCAACTTCAAAAGGTCCAATCGTATAACCTGAACTAATAATGATGTCATCTTTACGACCTTCAAACCAGAAATAACCATCTTCATCTTGATGCGCTAAATCACCTGTCACATAGTAGTCACCTAACCTTGCAGCTGCAGTGCGTTCTGGTTCTTTGAAATAACCTTTAAATAGTGCTGGTAAGTCTAACGGCACAGCAATATTGCCTTTGACGTTTGGTTCTACTTCATTTCCATCGTCATCAATAATGGTTGTGTAACTACCTGGAATGGATTTACCCATTGCACCTGGACGAGATGCTGTGTCTTTTAAGAAGCCAATTAATAATGTGCTTTCTGTTTGACCATACCCATCTCTCACCGTGATATTAAAATACTTCTTAAATTGTTCAACGACTTCTCTGTTTAATGGTTCACCCGCTGACACCGCACTATGCAGATGTTCTAAATGATAATCATCTAGATTTTGTAACTTGGCCATCATACGATATTCAGTTGGGGTACAACATAAAACATTGATTTGATATTCTTGTAATAATTCCAAATATGTTTCTGGTTTAAAACGACCGTTATATACAAACGCTGTTGCCCCTGAACCTAAACTTGATAAGAATGGACTCCATACCCATTTTTGCCAACCTGGTGCTGCAGTAGCCCAAACAAGATCATCTTCTTTAATACATAGCCAATGTTTAGGCGCCATTTGTAAATGAGCATAACCCCAGCCATGTGTATGGGTAACGGCTTTGGGATTACCAGTAGTACCAGACGTGTATGATAAAATAGCAACATCTTCTCGAGAAGTATCAGCCGCTTCTAATTCATCACTTGCATTGGCTTTTTCTTCTTCAATTGAAATCCAATCTGGATGTGTATCACCAACAATAAATTTAGTAAGGTTTTGATATTCTTTTAAACCTTCAAATTCCTTAATAAATTTCCCAAATGAAATAACTGCATCAATTTCACCATGGCTTACTCGATATTGTAAGTCTTTGGTACGTAACATTTCAGAACTTGGAATGATGGCAATACCTAATTTTAATGCTGCAATATATAATTCATATGTAGCTATAGCTCTAGGCATCATGATTAATACTTTATCACCATATTTCAAGCCATGCTTTTTGAAAATATTACCTACTTTATTCGCATTTTTTATCAACTCTTGATAAGTCACTTCAATATGATCATGTTCTGAATCTCTGTAAATAATTGCTTTTTTAGTTGCATCTGTAGCATATTGTTCTATTGCTGATGTAATATTATACTTTTCAGGTGCAAGTAAATCTTTTTTTTGCATATTTTTACTCCCTTTCCATGTCATTCATTTTAATTTTATCAAATGTATTATCACATTGGTATATTTTACTCTTTATTGACGGATGACCAAACTATTATGACTTTCTTAGTTATCAAAAAAAACGATACAGAATTAATTTCTGTATCGTTTCTTTATATATGTTAAAAAATATCTTCGTAATTTAGAAATTGATTGGTCATATCTTCAAGTTCTATTCTAATATTATATGATAAATCACGATTTACGATCAGGTTATCTACCCCACGTTTTGTTCCACGCTTACAATGTGTTTGCGCGTATGCTGATGACTTTTGCCAATCGTAAAAAGCTTGTCTCGATTGCCATAAAGTCACTATAATATAATGTTTATGTTTCGCTTGAGGTCTAAGAAAACGTAACGCTTTAAATCCCGGTACATCTTGCAAATGCTTTTGACGTCCTAAAAATTTATCTTCAAATTGAGATTCTTTATCTTCATTGACATATAAATGATTGAGCACACAAAATGTATCATTTGATAGCTCATTGATCGATTCTAAGATGTCATAATACTGAGCATCATTATTTTTTTCAATCATAAATGTATCTTCTGATTCGTTCATTTTATATGTTTTATAGTAATCATTTAATAACATGTTATACCTTCATCCTAGTTCATTTTTACATTTATTTATACAGCTTGTTCGTATAATGAGAGTGATCTTTTAACTATTTCTAATTTTTCATCATCTAAATTAGATACTTGATTAAAATATAATAATATATTGTCAGCTAACTTTTCTTCTTTGGGAAACTGTATATCTTTATCTACCCATGCTGCAAGTTCACCTAGAGGTGTTTGGTCCCCTGTAAATCCTTGTATAAATTCATAAAACGTCACGTTATCACCTCATCTTACTTATTGCTACTATACTATCACGAAATGCGTCATAAAACATCACTATCAATCAAATAGTATTAAATTTTTTAGTTTTTTCAAAATTATACCAACTCATATGTAAATCTATAAACATAAGTGATATTATTTTGAACGATGTGTTAATTTTGGCAAAGCTAAACAAACAACTAAAAATGAGCTTAATGCCATTAAAGCATTAAACCAGAAGCTTATCATAGCACCAATAGCAATAGAAGATGTACTCGCTGTTACACTATAAATGGTACCAGCTAAAGTAATACCAAATGCGCCACCTAATGATGATGCCATTTTATATATACCTGCTGCCACACCGACTTCAGATTCTGTACAATTGGAAATAGCCGTATCTGTAGATGGCGTTGCAAACAAACCTAATCCCAATCCAAATAACAGATATCCTAATATACAGGCTACAATGTAACTTGTAACTGAGAGCATAGTCATCGACATGAGTAACACGCCTAACATGGTTGTAAACGTACCAAGCAACATGGGTTGTCTTGGCCCTACTTTTCTTAATAGCATTTCGCCAACTCTTATCATTGAAAGCACAGCAACTAAATATGTGATTGATAACATACCTGCCTTAAAAGCAGAAAAGCCTAATCCTTGTTGTACAAACGTATTTGCAACAATGAGTGTACCTGCCACTGTATTTAATAAAAAGTTAGCTAACGTCGCAACCGAATATAATCTATTATTAAAAAGATTAAAGTCTATTAATGGATGCGTGTATTTTCTTTCAAAATAATAAAATACAATGGCCATCATAATGCAAAAACATATCAAGCATATGATAAATATAGACAACCATCCCATCTTCGAACCTTGCGTAATGATGATATTAATACTTAGCATAATTAAAACAAGTAATCCTACACCTATAACATCAAAGCGTTTCTTCTCATTCCCTTGATGTGCAGTTGTTTCAGGCGTGCCTTTAATAAGAAACAACGCTGTGAGTGCTACGATAATGGAAAATATAAAAATATATTTCCATCCTAAAAATGTGGTCACTACACCACCAAATATGGAGGCTAATCCTGAACCGCCCCAAGACCCTATGGACCAAAAACTCAATGCACGTTGTCTATCTTTACCGTGATAATATGTTTTAACTATTGCCAAAGTCGCCGGCATAATAGCTGCTGCTGACAAACCTTGAATCGCTCTTCCTATTAATAGCAACGGAACAAAAGATGTTGCAATAACAAGTAATGACCCTACGATATGAAGCCATAAACCGATATTCGTTAATTTAACGCGTCCATATGTATCAGCAAGACCGCCAGCACCTACAACAAACATTCCACAAAAGAGTGCTGTTAGGCTGACGGCTATACTGATTGTCTCCAATCGACTATGAAAGGTTTGTGTCAATGTCGGGATCACGTTAACTAATGATGTCGCAAATAACCAAAATGTTAATACCGATAATACGATACCAATTAATAATCTATTATTACCTTTAAATTCTTGTTGTTGATTCATAGTTGTATTAAACTCCTTTAATTCAAGTAATCGAGCACGACAGTTCCTACTGCTTCAGCTGCAACTAACATAGAAGATTCACTAATATTAAATTTAGGATGATGATGTGGATAAATTTCACCATCTTCAGGTGCTGCCCCTGAATAAATAAATGTACTTGGCAATTCTACTGCATAAAATGCAAAGTCTTCAGAAGGGGGTTGTGGTTCACATTCTTCAACACCTTTAATGTCATTGTCTTCTGCATTATTAATTGTGTCTGCAACGTAAGATGTAAATTCCGGATCATTATATAAGGCAGGATAGTCCTTATTAAATTCAAAATCGCATGTCACACCGAATGTACTTTCTAATCCTTTAACAAGACGCGTTAATTCTTTTTCAATTGTATCTCTAGTATCATCTGTTAACGCACGCACGTCACCTTCAATTTCAATACTATCTTTAATAACATTAAATTGACCCTTACCATCAAATGAACCAATTGTAACAACACCTGTTTCAAACGGACTTAAGCGTCTAGACACCACAGTTTGTGCTGTTGTCACAAAGTTAGCACCCGCAACAATCGCATCATTTGCCATGTGAGGTGATGAACCATGACCACCTTTACCGTGTACAGTAAGTTTGAAATACGCACGTCCTGTTTGAACAAATCCTTCTTTATAAAAGACTTTTCCAGCTTCCATTGTACTCATCACGTGTGCGCCTAATACATGATCAACGCCGTCTAAGACACCATCTTTAATCATACCTTGTGCACCACCTGGAGGCATTTCTTCAGCTGGTTGGTGAATAACAACAACTTTACCTTTAAATTGGCCTTTCATTTCGATAAGCGTTTCAGCCAAAATTAACATATATGCAATATGTGCGTCGTGACCACACGCATGCATAACGCCTTCGTTCTTAGAGGCGAATGGTAACCCAGTTTCTTCTTTAATTGGTAACGCATCAAAATCAGCACGAATCGCAAGTGTTTTACCAGGCTTACCACTATCAATCGTTACTTTCACACCATTTTGTCCTATATTCGTTTCTACTTTACAATCTTTGTCTTTGTAAAAGTCTGCGATATATTTAGGCGTTTCTACTTCTTTAAATGATAATTCAGGATGTTGATGAAGATATCTTCTAATCTCAATCATTCTATCTTCTTTTTCACGTAGACGTTCAACTAAAGTATTACTCATAAAATCCTCTCCTTTTATCTATATTATAATACGATATGCCACTTTATTGTTGTGTCACACTTTACATTGTTAAAGATATGATTATGACAATATAAAAAATCACTTCGATATGAATCATGTCATACCGAAGTGATTGATTGAAAAAATTAATGTTTATAAAATGGGTCGTTTTCTTTAGCGCCAGCCATTTCATCATGAACACCATGTTTATAATAATCTACATACTGAGGTTCTAATGGTTTTCTACCGCGAATAATGTCAGCAGCTTTTTCAGCTAACATTAAAACTGGTGCATGAATATTTCCGTTTGTTGTTCTAGGCATTGCTGATGCATCAACAACGCGTAAATTTTCCATACCATGTACTTTCATTGTTAGTGGGTCTACAACTGCCATTGGATCTGATGCAGGTCCCATTTTCGCACTGCATGAAGGATGTAACGCTGTTTCACCGTCTTTACGTACCCAATCTAAAATTTCTTCATCTGTTTGAACAGATGGTCCTGGAGAAATTTCTCCAGCATTAAATGGGTCCATCGCTTTTTGAGATAAGATGTTTCTTGCAACTCGAATAGCTTCTACCCATTCACGTTCATCTTCTTTTGTTGATAAATAGTTAAAGATGATACTTGGTTTTTCAAATGGATCTTTAGATTTAATTTTCAAGCTACCGCGTGAATTAGAGTACATTGGACCTACGTGCACTTGGTAACCATGTGCGACAGGTGCTTTTTGACCATCGTAACGTACTGCAATTGGTAAGAAGTGGAACATTAAATTAGGATAATCCACTTCATTATTTGAACGTACGAAACCACCACCCTCAAAGTGGTTAGAAGCTGCAGCACCTTTACGTGCGAAAATCCATTGTAAGCCGATAAATGGCATACGTTTAATATCTAAACTAGGTTGTAATGATACAGGCTCTTTACATTCATGTTGAATATAAACTTCTAAGTGGTCTTCAAAGTTTTCCCCAACACCAGGTAAATGAACACGAGGTTCAATACCTTTAGATTTCAAGAATTCTGAATCACCAATACCTGATAATTGTAATAATTGTGGCGTATTGAAAGCACCGCCAGATAAAATAACTTCTTTGGCATTAATTGTTCTTTCTTTACCATTTTTCTTGTAAGTGACACCCGTTGCTCTTCTACCATCGAAATTAATTTTAGTTACAAATGCTCTTGTTTCCACATCTAAATTTTTACGTTTCATAGCTGGACGTAAATAAGCTCTTGATGCTGACATACGGCGTCCATGATGTACTTGACTATCAAATGGACCGAATCCTTCTTGACGGAAACCATTCACGTCAGGTGTTTTATGATATCCTGCTTCAACACCTGCATCAAAGAATGATTTGAACAATGGATTAGTTGCTGGACCACGTTTCAATTTGATTGGGCCATCATGTCCTCTATATTTATCATATGGCGCTGAACCATATGTTGTTTCTAATTTTTTAAAGTATGGTAAGCAATGTGCAAAGTCCCAAGTTTCCATACCTTCAGGTTCTGCCCAACCTTCATAGTCCATTGGGTTACCTCTTTGATAAATCATACCGTTAATTGAACTTGAACCACCTAATACTTTACCTCTTGCATGGTCTACTTTACGTCCCATATGTGGTTCTTCTTCAGTTTGATAAATCCAATCATATAATGGATTACCAGAAGGGAACATTAACGCAGCTGGCATTTGAATAAATAGATCCCAGAAATAGTCACTACGTCCCGCTTCTAATACTAATACATTTTTATCTTTATCTTCACTTAGTCTTGCACCTAATACTGATCCTGCACTACCGCCACCAATAATGATGTAATCGTATGAATCGTGTTTTCTACTCATCACGTATAACCTCCGAAATCAATTTTTGTTTGTATACATCTCTTTCATTGTTATCTTGAATGGTACTGATATATGTAAGAGGTCGAGCAACCCATATAACATACGTCACTCTAACCTCTGTTTCATTATTATGTTTTATTTACTGAAAAAGTTAACTGGTTCTGGATTAGTGTTTGTTAGAATGTGTTTAGATGTTAAATACTCTTCTAAACCTTCTTTACCAAGTTCTCTGCCGATACCTGATTGTTTATATCCACCCCATGGTGCTTGTGCGAAATATGGATGGAAATCATTAATCCATACAGTGCCTAGCTTTAATTTGTTAGCAACACGTTGTGCTTTACCGATATCTTTACTAAATACAGCACCAGCTAATCCATAAATAGAATCATTAGCTAAGCGAATGGCTTCTGCTTCATCAGAAAATCCTTCTACTGTAACAACTGGTCCAAATACCTCTTCTTGTACAATACGCATAGATGTATCGCAATCCGTAATTACAGTTGGTTCAAAGAATAAGCCTGCTTGTAAATCTTCTCTTTCAGGACGTTTACCACCAATAGCGATTGTAGCGCCATCTTCTTTGGCAACTTCCATATATTTCTCAATTTTATCTCTATGTTCTTTTGAAATCACTGGACCCATTTCTGTTTCATCATCAAAACCATTACCAAGTTTAATTTTGCTAACACGATCGATGAGTGCCTTTTCAAAGTCCTCTTTAATGTCGTTATGCACTAATATTCTTGAACCTGCTGAGCATACTTGTCCTGCGTGGAAATAACCACCATTCAATGCTTGGTCAACTGCTAATTCAAAATCTGCATCATCAAAAATGATATTTGGATTCTTACCACCAAGTTCTAATGCTATGTTCGTTACATGGTCTGCTGCTTGTTTCATGATATGTTTACCAGTCTTAATACCACCTGTAAATGATACAAGATCCACTTCTTCGTGACCTGACATCACATCACCAATTTCTGAACCAGCACCTAAAACTAAGTTAATTGTACCTTTAGGGAAACCTACTTCTTCCATCAATTCGAATACTCGAATCGTTGTTAGTGGTGTAATTTCACTTGGTTTCATAACAAGTGAACATCCAGTTGCTAATGCTGGCGCGATTTTCCATGATGCTTGTAATAAAGGATAGTTCCAAGGTGTAATTTGTGTCACCACGCCTACTGGTTCTTTAACGACTTTACTTTCTGAATTAGGAATTGGCGTATTAATTATTTCGCCACCGTCTTTATCAGCTAATCCCGCAAAATACATAAATACATTATGAATATCATCCATATCTGCATAAGATTCTTCTAACGTTTTACCTGTATCTAATGTTTCTAATTTTGCTAATCCTTCACGATGTTCTTTGATTTTATCTGCAATGGCTCTTACTTTTTGACCTCTGACTTCACTTGTTTCTGAGGACAACTCACCATCTTCAAATGATCGTCTTGCCGCTAAAATAGCGCGTTCTACATCTTCTTTTGTTCCTTCAGCTACAGTGAAAATAACTTCTTGATTATAAGGATTGATTATATCTCTCGTGTTTTTATTTGAGCTATCTACCCATTCACCATCAATGAATTGACGATTTGACAAGCGCTTTACAAGTTCCATCAAAATACCTCCGTTAAGTTTGTTAAATTTTTATTTAACGAATTTTACAGAAATATGTTAGCATATAAAACGAAAACATGTCAAAAGGTCTGAAGAAAAGCGTTTAGGATTTGAGCTGATTCGAACGATAAATAAAATTGCTTTTCAAATTTTATGCGTCGTGAGTATTTCAGCCGAAAATCCTGCTTTTTGGAAGCCGTCAAAAGGTCTGGAGAATAAAGAATCAATCTTAATTTTATTAAGCTAGTGATTCTTACGCACTCGCTTTAGCTAGGGTGTTCCTTTTGAGTTGATTCAAACAGCGCTCTTACAACGAGATAAAACAAAATAATTTTTCTAAAACCTTGCTTTTCATTTTTTTAAATAAAATTATATAATTGATTAGCATATAAAAGATGAAATCATGTTAACTTTATGTTGAGACGTGGTAAAATGAAATAATTCTTTTTGGAGGTACAGTCATGACACGTTCGGAAAACTACACATCTCAAGTCGAGGAAGCCAAAGACTTGGTAATTAATTCCATTGGCGAAACAATGGACTTGTATGGCATTAATCGTAGTGTTGGTAACTTATACGGTATCATGGTGTTTGAAGGAAGTATGACACTAGATGAAATGAGACAACAACTGCAAATGAGTAAACCTAGCATGAGTGCAGGTGTAAAGAAACTACAAGAATATGACATCGTTAAACAACAATTTACAAGAGGTAGCAGAAAGCAACATTTCATTGCTGAAAAAGACTTCTTTACTTTCTTCCGCAATTTCTTCACAAAAAAATTGGAACGAGAAATCGATACAAACATGGAAGCAGTTAAAGATGCTGAAGCTATTTTAAATCCTCTCTTAAACAACAGTGATTTAACTGATGAAGAAAGACAAGATATTGATAAAGTGAAAGCACAACTCGATCATTCAAAGGTGTATTACGAATGGTTAGCACAATTTAGCGAAGCTTTAGAAACAGGAGAAATCTTTAAATACTTCCCTATTCCAGAACACGAAGATAAGTAAAAGGCTAAAGGATATCAATCCTTTAGCCTTTTTAATATGTTATAAATTATCGTCTTGTTCTTCTTCTTTCACTTGAACAATTCGTAGTGAACGTCTTTCAACCTCTTTTAATTTCTCAGCACGTGTTTCTAATTTGATTCGATCTCGTCCTAAAGTAATCAAGAATGAGACCATCATAAATATAAATATGACGATTAATGGTACACTCGCAAGTATCGATGCAGTCTTAAGTACATCTAGTGCACGTTCCCCACCCACTAACATTAGTGAGAATGGCAATAAACATAACGCAAATGCCCAGAATAATCTGTTCGCTCTTAATGGCTCCCCAATCACTTTCTTTTGAGAAGCAGCTGCTAAAATATAAGAACCAGAATCAAATGTTGTTGCTAAGAATAAGAATGCTGAAATTAAGAATAAGACAATCGTTATAGTTGGGAATGGTAAATGATGCATTACCTCAATGATAGTCGCTTCTGTACTGTGATGATTTAAGAAATCAACCACATTAAATTGACCAGAAATTTGTAAATAAACGGCATAGTTACCAAATATACCAAAGAATAATGCACAACCTAACATACCATATATCATTGTACCAAGAACGACTTCTTTTAGAGTTCTACCTTTTGAAATTCGAGCAATAAATAAACCAATAAATGGTGCATACACTAGCCACCATGACCAATAGAATATCGTCCAATCTTGAGGGAAATGTGTCTCTTTACGATGACCGATACCACCAAATGGCTCAACCCAAGTGGCCATATGGAAGAAATCTCGCATCATGTTCCCTAAACCAGTCACTGTAGATTCCATAATAAATACAGTTGGTCCAATAATGAAGACAAAGGCTAATAAGATAAATGATAACCATACATTGACGTCGCTCAGCTTTTGAATCCCTTTTTTCAATCCTGTATATGAACTAATGGCAAATATAACTGTGATAGTTAACAAAATGATTGAACGCATTATCATATTCTCGCCATTCAGACCAGTAAGTCTTTCAATACCTGCTGATATTAAAGGTACACCTAAGGCAAGTGAGGTCGCTGCACCGCCTAATAATCCGAAGATAAATAAGATATCAACAAGTTTACCTACAAACTTATCTGTTTGTCCTTTTAATATAGGTCTACACGCTTGGCTAATTTTATATATAGGTTGTTTTTTAACGAACACTAAATAACCAATTGGTAATGCTGGCAATACATAAATCGCCCATGCAATCGGACCCCAGTGGAACATTCCGTATTGCGTCGCATACTGTAGTGCTTCATCGGACATACTTTTAGCGCCATTAGGTGGCACTTGATAATAGAATGCCCACTCAATTACACCCCAATATAGAATATCTGAACCAATACCTGCACAGAATAACATGGCTGCCCAAGTAAATGTGTTAAATTCCGGCTTGTCACTCGCTCTACCTAGAGTAACATTACCGTATTTACCAAATGCTATGTATAAAACGAAACAAAAAATAGCTAATCCTAAGAATAAATAAACAGAACCAATCGAGTTAGAAATTGCACTATTGATATCTGTAATAATTGTCTCACTTGCTTTCGGGAAAACCATCATAGGTATAACAGCTAAAAGTAACACTATGACTACACCTATAAAGGTCGTCCAGTCCATAACTTTTTCTTTTCTCAATCGTGATCCCCCTAATACTAAATGATTTATGAATCTTGATGTTCTTAAGTTCCACGTTCAAATATAATTGATTCACAAAATTGACAATAACGAACATTTAATAATAATGCAAATTACATACAAAGAGATACAATCCCAATATTGAATAATTATATAATTTCTGACGATTATTCTTTCACAATCAATTGTTGTGACAACAGTATTAAATTTAGATTTAACGAATTGAACAAACTTAACTTCATTAAAACTGTGAATTTTTATGCATACAAATAGAATTTTTATTTATTTCAGTTTCTTTTAATAAATGGGCTTTATTACAACAAAAAAACTATCTCTCACTTAATTCGTGAAAGATAGTTTAAATCATCAATGGTTAGTATCCTAATAATAATTTCAATGTAAAACCAATCACAACTGATACGATAATGACAAAGAATCCTGGAATAATAAAACTTGTAGGTCTTGTTCTACCTGTTTCGTCCAATTCAACTGCAAATAATAAAGTGGGTTGTGCTGGGATCACAAAGTTAACGTTAAGTGTTTGAACCATGGCGACAAAATAAATGGGTGGAACACCTAGACTCATTACAATTGGCACCATAATGGATGCAGTCGCTGTTTGAGAAATCACGATCATCGCTACTACTGATACGAGAATGATGACTAGCCAAGGTACACTGCTAATGGCTTGGCCAATATCATTTTTTAATATTTTCAAATTATTAGGTGCATTAAATATAGTAGCGCCTAACCAACCAGGACCTAATACTGCAAACAATGCGCCAAATGCTGATTGAGAAATATGTGATGTTAGAATATCTGACGTATTAATTTTTGATAATAATTGATTAATTGCGGCACTTAAATACATAAAGAATTGTACAATATCTGTCATTTCAACATTGACCGTTTTACCATTTACATTAAAAGATGGCATTAAATGAGGGAATATCCCAAATGTTAATATACCTAACACACATATCAAGAATGCTAATACACCGAATTTCACATTTTTAGAAAATTCACTAGGTAAAGTCTCTTCTGGCAGTTCAACTAACTTTTGTGATGATATTGAATCATTTTTGCCAACAAATGTGCAGAATACGCTTAATAAAAGCATACTCAAAATCGCAGTTGGTAATACGATACTTAAATATTTACCCATAGAAATATCGTAACCAGCTAATACAGAAATAATATAAGCTGTTGCTGATGCAGCCGGACTACATAAAAGTGCTAAATTCGCAGTGAGTACTGATGCAGTAAGTGCTTTTTTAGGTTGTATGTTTGCTTTTTGAGCTGTCTTAGAAATAATAGGTTCTAATGATAAAGCAATATTGGCAGTACCAATACCAAAGACAAAGACAAACACAATCATTGGTGCAATAAAAATAATTGATTTTGGGAATCTCTCGATGATTTTAGATGCAATATATACAAGGTAGTCTATACCGCCAGTAGCTTGCAACGTGCCACCTGCAATACCTATTGAAAGAATAATTAACACAGCTGTGACAGGTGCCGAACCAGGTGGTAATTGAAAGCCAAAAATCATAATCAGTTGCGCTACAATGGCAAATATGCCACAACCAAGTGCTCCGGCTGTTCTTAAACCTAGTAACACCGCTAAAATCATAATCATAATTTCTATTATAAACAGTAGCAATTTAGGAACTCCTAACTCTCTTATGATGTTAATTTTTAGTAACATTGATATTTTATCACTTAAACATATGATAAGTATATATTTTCATATTTGATTACAAAATCAAAAGTATTATTTCATCAATCAAAACGAGTCTTTAAGACTGATATATCTAGTATTTCAACATCGTCAAAAATTGTTAACAATTATAAATTAGATTTACATCAAAAAAATATATGAGCAACACTACACATTGTAGTTATTGCCCATATGATTCATTGTCTTATTATTGTTGTGTTTTACGTGCTTGTCGACGTTTTTTATAAATCGTTTCTTCAATAATGGAACCTACGATAAGACCAATGGCAATCATCCATTTACCTATTAATAACCACATACTGTCTCACCTTCTCTATATTGAATCTTTACTCTTATAATTACATTTCCCTTTTATATCGATTTATAACATGATTAAAAACTGTGACTCGTCGATGGACCACTGTAAATGTATTCACACAATTGGTGTCGTTGTAATGATGTATTGACATCAATCACTCTTTGATTTAAAGAACCCTTGTAAGGTAGATTAGGACGATATAACTGAGTGATAAACATGCCATCAACTAACACATCTACATATTCTAATAATTCAAAACGTAGCCCCTTATCTTGTGAAAGATATTCATATTGAAACCCAGTCCAAATCCATATTGTTTTGGTCTGTCCAAATCTTTGTCGAAATGCTTGCACGAGTCTCAATGTCACATCTAAATTACAAAAGGGTTCGCCTCCTAAAATACTTAAGCCACTAATATAACCCGGTTCACAATATGAGAGAATCTCTTGTAATATTTTTTCTGTAAATGGTTCACCATATTTAAAATGTTGTGCCGCTTTGTTATAGCAATCTAGGCATTGGAATAGATATCCCGAAACATACACACTACACCGTACACCCTCACCGTCTACAAAGCTATGTGTTTCAATTTTGGCTATATATCCCTGTCCATGTTCTATTCCTAATATAGGTGTCATGATTAAGAATCCTTCATATGTTTCACACGAGCACACATTTCTTTATGACGTCCTTCAATCACAGGTCGTTGTAGTGGATTACCTAAATAACCGCATGTCCGTTTAACAACATCGACCGTTTCAGGGTATCATTACCACATTCTGGACATTGATAGCCTTGTGGTGTTGATTTAAAATCTCCATCAAATCCACATTCATAACAGTGATCTATTGGAATATTAGTACCTAAATATCCTACCTTATCATAAGCATAATCCCATACCGCTTCTAGTGCTTTAATATTATGATTTAATTTAGGATACTCACAATAATGGATAAAGCCACCACTCGCATAATAGGGATAATCTTTTTCAAAATCTAATTTTTCAAATGGCGTAATATCTTTTCTTACATCATAATGAAATGAATTTTGATAATAACCTTTACTTGTAATATCTGGAATATCTCCAAATCGTTCTTGATCTAAACGGCAAAAGCGATCAGTCAATGACTGACTAGGTGTACTGTATATACTGAACCAAATGTCATATTGTTTTGTCCATTGCTTTTGAAGACGTTGCATTTCTTTTAATATTTCAATTGTAAATGCTTTGGCTTCATCATTATGTTTCCAATTAGGACCATAAAAGACTGTAGCAGTTTCATATAATCCGATGTATCCCATGGAAATCGTAGCTCTTTTATTCTTAAATAGCGCCATTACATCTTCATGATCATCGAGTTTATATTTAAACGCACCGCTTTTATATAAGATAGGTGCATTATTAACTGTCGCTTCTTTTAATCGCTCTATTCTATATACTAAAGCATCGTGCATCAACGTCATTTTGTGATAAAAAATTTTCCAAAACATTGTCATGTCACCTTGTGATTCAAGCGCGATTCTTGGTAAATTGAGAGTGACAACACCTAAATTGCAACGGCCATTATTTTCATTTTCACCTTGTTCATTACGCCAACTTGGTAAAAAAGATCGACATCCCATCGGCGCTTTAAAATCGCCTAATAGTTCAACGATTTTGTCGTAATTTAATATATCAGGATACATACGTTTTGTTGAACATTCTAACGCAAGTTGTTTGATGTCATAATTAGGATCAGCTTTTTTCAAATTAATACCATCTTTAATTGAAAATACTAATTTAGGGAAAATGGCAGTGACACGATCTTTACCTAACCCTTTAATTCTCGTGTTCAATATCGCCTGTTGTATTTTACGGCTTAATGTATCTGTTCCTAAACCAAAGCCTAATGTAACAAATGGTGTTTGACCATTCGAGGTATATAATGTATTAATCTCATACTCCAAACTTTCAATGGCGTCATTAATATCTTTAGTAACTTGTTGCTCTACATATGTTTCTAGCTGCTCAGCTTTAACATAGGCCTGTGCTACTTCACGATGATGTCGTTCATTATGTTGTGCATACTCACTCAACAATTCATCTACACGATCCACTGTACATCCGCCGTATTGACTACTAGAGACATTAGCAATGATTTGCACAAGTTGTGCTGACGCTGTCTGAATAGATTTTGGGGAGGTTACATTGGCATTACCTATTTCAAAGCCATTTTTCAACATACTTTTTGCATCAATTAAGCAACAATTTGTTAATGGTTGGAATGGATGATAATCTAAATCATGAAAGTGAATGTCACCATTTTGATGCGCCTCAGCAATATGTTTAGGCAACAAATAATTTAAAGCATATGATTTTGAAACAATACCTGCCGTTAAATCACGCATAGTCGAAAAGGTATTGCTATCTTTATTAGCATTCTCATTTACGATAGTTGGATCCTTCTCAATCAATCCAGTCAATGATTGTTCTAGTTGATTCATCTTACCACTCTTTTCTATATATAGTGTTTATTTAAAATTTAAAGCACAATATATAGTATTACAATGTATAATCGATGACTTAACTAAACTGTCATAAGTTTATTACTAATTCATGAACAACTATAAAAATAATCATTCAATTTTTTAAATCATTGTTTTGAAAATTGAAGTATGTCAAATAATAATAAAACCCCATGGATGCACGAATTTAATAGCATGACAAATATGTCATACACATTAAAAATTTAATCCAAAACAAAAAAAGAACTCGAAATAATATTAAATATTATTTCGAGTTCGCATTTAAACATATATCATTATGAAATGTAGTTGTATGAACCAGCTTGGCTAGCTGAAATTGTACGAGTTGAAACGTTACCTGGTCCACCATTATAGTTCATTTCTGAAACTTTGATTGAACCATCATTATTTACATTTTCAACATAGGCAACGTGACCAAATGCACCTTGTGATGTTTGCATAATTGCACCTTGTTTAGGTGAATTACTTACATTATAACCATCTTGTGCTGCTGCGTTTGCCCAGTTACTTGCGTTACCCCAATTAGAACCAATTTTACCGCCAACTTTGTCATATACATAATAAGTACACTGACCAGCAGTATACGCATTTGAACCAGAACCTGATTGTCCAGAAAATGCAGTTGAGTTATTTGAAGATGGCGCATTTTGTGTAGTCACTTTGATGTTTTTATCTGATGTTGAATAATCAGCACCTAATCCGCCACCTTGATTATTGGTATTGTCAGTTGTGTAAGATTGTGTATTTTGATTATTGTTTGTAGCGTTATTTGAATTGTAGTTTTGAGTAGCTTGGTTACCATATGAATAACTATTGTTATTGCCTTGTTGTTGGCTAGGACTCCAATTACCTTTCCAATCATAGTGGTAGTTACCTTGTTGATCAATCGTATATGTGTATTCATATGAATAAGGGTCATTAGGATTATATCCGTTATTGTTTTCTGCTGCATCTGCATCATGTTGCATTAAACCAAATGTTGCGAAACCTGCTGTTGCAATTGTAGCTGTAGCGATTTTTTTCATTTTAAATATCCTCCTAAGAATGATAAAGCTTTTTTGATTACTATCTCGTGGCTACCTTCAATTTTCTATAAACATATAAGTTTTTTCTTCGTTAAATAACGACAAGACACACTCTAACAAACAAGCAAGCTTTTGTGGGCAATGTTAAGATTTTGTAAATGAATCATAATAATCCAACATTTTTTGTAAAATTGTTGGGTTATCATTGTAATGGGTTTCAAAAGGGTAGCTACGCAACTTAATCATTTTGTTCATATTAATTATTACTACGTATGTAATTTATCTGACAATTTCCAGCATAAAAAAACTAAGATTATTGCATTTCATTCACGCAATAATCTTAGTTCATCTCACTTTCCTTTATTTGGTTTTGTTTAAATAATTCAACATTACTTGTTGATACATATCTGTATAGTCTAAATATCTTGATTTATAAACATATTCATCTGTTTTGTGTGCCATAGTCATATGACCTGGGCCAATAATAGCTAAATCAAAGTCTTCATCTTTATCTACTAATAATTCTGCTGCATCAGTCGCCCCAACTAAACCAGATACTTTAAATTCATTATTATAATCTAAAAAGCTTTGTACTAACGTGTTATCTTTTTGAGAATATACGGTTTGATGATCGACAGTCACTTCTAAAGAAAGTCTGTCACTATCAACCTCTTCTATCGTATCTTTAAATAATTTTTCAATGGCTCGATTATCATATTCAGGTACAGTTCTCACATTAAATTCAGCATAGGCTTCTTCAGGAACTGTATTAAATTGTTCTCCACCTCGTATAATCGAATTAACAATAACCAGTCCTGCTGCTACGTCTTCAACTTTTTCTTCCGTCTTATCGTCAACTTGGTCTCCAAAAAATTCATCTATAAATGGGTGAACATCAAGTGCATGTGTTCCTTCGTTTTTCTTGATATCGTCATACTTTTCTTTAATTTTTTGAATAAATTCAATGAGGGTATTAATCGCATTATGTCCCAGTGATGGTAATGAGCTATGTGCGGGCACGCCTTTAGATGTTACTTTTAATCCCATGGACCCTTTTGAGGCGTAAAATACGAAGCCATCTGACGGTTCGGCAATAATTAAACCATCTAAATCATCAACATAGCCTTGTTCTTTAAGTTTCTCTGCCCCTGACATTTCTCTTTCTTCTGCTGTAGTAGCCATTAATCTAATTGAACCTTGTTGTAGATGACCTGACGCTTTAATTTCAATCATAGCAATAACTAATGCTGCTAAACCGCCCTTCATATCAGTCGTACCTCGACCGTACAATTTACCATCTTCTTCTGTTAATTTAAATGGATCATGCTTCCATTCATTATGATCCCCAGCATCAACAACATCCATATGCCCTGAGATACCAAGCTTCGGCGACCCATCACCAATTTCAGCTATTAAATTAGCACGATTATCATCCACTTCTAGAATTTTTGAATCTATGTCATATTTGCTCAATAATGATTTAAGATATTTACATACTTCAAGTTCATTATCATTTTCAGTATTTATCTCAATCATATCTGACAATATTTGAATTTTATCCTCTTTAGAAAAGACACTCATGTTATCACCTTCATTTTATGTGTATAATTACTTATTTATTATTTATTATTTCACAATCAGTAGATGTTCAAACATTAATTTAATTTTCGATTCATATTGATAACTATCTTATTCCATAAAAAAATAAAGCGTGTATGAAAATTGAATCAGTTTCAATACACGCTTTACCTCGTATTTTTAAATATAACGATGTTCTTTCAAATAGTTTAATATTTGGTTAACTGAAGCCTCGACACTATTATCTTCAGTATCAATGATAATCTCTGGATTTTCAGGTGGTTCATAAGGTGCACTAATACCTGTAAATTCAGGTATTTCACCTGTACGTGCCTTCTTATATAAGCCTTTAGGATCACGTTGCTCACAAGTCTCAATACTGCATTGTGTATAAACTTCGATAAATTCTTGTTCCTCAAATAATTGTCTAACATTATCCCTATCTTGTTTGTACGGTGATATAAAAGCTGTAACTGTAATTGCACCTGAATCTACCATTAGCTTACCTACTTCACCGATGCGTCGAATATTCTCTTGTCTATCTTCAGGAGAAAATCCCAAATTTTTATTTAAACCGTGTCTGACATTATCTCCATCTAAACGATACGTTTGTTTGCCATCTTCAAATAATGCCTTTTCTAAAGCAACCGATACCGTAGATTTACCTGATCCTGATAAACCAGTAAACCAAATTAATACACTTTGATGACCATTACGCGTTTGTCGTTGTGCTTTTGTGACTTCAGATTCGTGCCATGTAATATGTTTTGTTTCACTCATTTAACATCACCCTTTGTCATTTCTCTTTTAATCCTTTGATTAGCACATTTGCCACTTCTGGTCTTGAAAATTTTTTTGGTAATGATTCTCCGTTGCGTAATTTCTCTCTCACTTTCGTACCACTTAAATGTAAATGATTCGAAGCATCGTGTGGACAAGTTTTAGCTGTAGCCATATTGCCACATGCTTCACAGTAAAAGGCATGCTCAAATTTTAAAATTTGTATATCTAATTCATTTTCAAATTGAGAAATAAATTCCTGTGCTTCATAAGTGCCATAATAGTCACCAACACCTGCATGGTCTCTACCAACAATAAAGTGTGTGCAACCATAGTTTTGTCTTACTAGCGCATGTAAAATGGCTTCTCTTGGACCTGCATATCTCATCGCAGCTGGATAAATGACTAAACGTGCTCGATTTTCTGGGAAATAGTTTTTAAGTATGGCTTGATAACTTTCCATTCTTACATCTGCTGGAATATCATCAGATTTAGTTTCACCTACTAATGGATTTAATAGTAATCCATCTACAATTTCTAATGCTGATTTCTGAATATATTCATGGGCACGATGAACTGGGTTTCTAGTTTGAAATCCTACAACAGTCTTCCAATTCAATTCATTAAATAGCTGTCTCGTTTCTAATGGGTCAAGATGGTAATCTACAAATGCATCATGTTGTGGACGATTAATCAATTGTATTGGCCCGGCTAAGTAATACTCACCTTTTTCGTAAACCTTTTTCACCCCTGAATGTGCATTATCTGTTGTACCATAAACATGTTGTGCTTCCTTTTCTTTATCATAAGTATATTTTTCTTCTAAATCTAACACACCATACAATGTATCATCTTCTCCATATAGTGCTACCTGTTCGCCAATCTCTAAATTGTTAGCCTCTGTTTGACTTACTGGCAATGTAATTGGCACACTCCAAACATGACCATTTTTTAGATGAACATGTTCTACGACACTTTCATAATCAGCTTGATTCATAAAACCAGTTAATGGACTGAACCCACCAATGCCTATTAATTCTAGATCCGATAAGCTCCATTGATTTAATATAATTGAATGTAAAGACTTCGCATTTTCAATCAGTTGTTCTCTTTCTGTACCTTCTACAATACGATTGACCAATGTTCCACCATGTGGGCGAATAGTATCATTTGTATACGTTTTATGCTCTGACATATTTAAATCTCCTTTTCCAATTAATTATATTTGTTTACTCGGCTTTTATTGTAAGAAAAACTCAGTATTCTATTTCTAATGACCTGGATAACAAGAAGACTTAACACAACTACGATAATGATGACTCTCACAATGTTAGATAACACCTCGTCCTCAACAAAGTAACTAAGTAATGCATTACTATTAGTGAAAATAATTAATCCTCCAACACATATTGCTAAAATATTAATCGGTAAGATTTTAACTAGATATGCGGAAATAGGTGCTGCAATCAGTCCACCTACACTCAGCGCTATCACTGCCAACCAATTGATATGCGTCATACCTAAGAAGACGATAAAACTTAAAGATGCTGACAGTGTGACGAAAAACTCGCTTGCTGAGACTGTACCAATCACATAACGTGGTTCCATCTTTTTACTAGATAAAAGTAACGGTGTATTGACAGGTCCCCATCCGCCTCCACCTATAGCATCTAAAAAGCCTGCGATAGCACCTTGTAACACCATTCTAATTCGGCCAAATTGACCTGAATAATGATGTTCCTCGTTCGTATGCTTAAATATAAATTGATATAATATATAAACGCCCATCGACAATAGAAATAAAGCAATCAGTGGTTTAATTGCATTAGCATTAATTCTTGTTAATACTGCTGCACCTAGAAATGCACTAATTGCACCTGGAATAGCTAATTTCAACATCGTTGGATAATGGACATTTTCAAACTTCCAATGTGAGGTTCCTGATGCTGCGGTAGTCGCTATTTCTGAAAAATGAACTGTAGCTGAGACAATCGCAGGTGCCACACCAAATGTTAATAGAATAGAGGATGATGACGCACCAAATCCCATTCCAAGTGATCCATCTACTAATTGTGCTAAAAAGCCTGCTAACGCAAAAACAAGTAATTTCCGCATATATGATCTTGCCTCCCTATCTGGATGAATCCAGTGTTTTCAACCAGTTTATAAAAGACTGCTGTGCGTTGGGATGTTTATATTTCTCAGTCAAAATATCTTGAAGTAAGCTTTGCTTTTCAGATGATGTGAGTGCCTTTTCTTTAATATGTTGTCTAGATTCATATAAAAAGTCAATGTAGTCTTCATAAGATTCATCATAAGTTTGTGCCAAATTTTGTATGATTTGCTTAGCTAGTTTAGGACTTGCGCCATCTGTTGATACACTTATTGTGAGTTTGCCTCTTCTAAGTTGATTAGGAAATGTGATATTACCCTCTTTTGCATTACCTACATGATTAAATAATGTGTGTGGCCCTAGATGTTGTTTAACCTCGTCATTCACTAGGTCGTCATTAGTAGCAGCGATGACTAAGTCTGCATTTTCAACATCTGAGGCTTCAAATTCCTTTTGATGCCATGTTACCTGTTGTTGTTGGATAAGCTCATTTAAATGTTCCGTTATTTGAGGGCTTACTATGTGAATCTGTTTGGCATACTCAAGTAGCAATTCCACACGTCGTGTCGCTATTCGACCACCTCCAATAACCACAACATTCATTTGTGATAAATTAATCATGATTGGCATTTGCATGCGCTCGTCACCTTTCCTATTTAAATAATTATTTTAATATTCTAAAAATTAAGTGTATCTTACTTAGCCAAATTGACATCTTCTTTAAAGATTTGCTCTTTAAACCAACTGATTTTGTCTCTCATATTCACTACATCTCCAACTACAATCATCGCTGGATTAGTAATGTTACTCGTCTTATTTGTGATATCTTGCAATGTGCCAGTCACTGTATGTTGTGATGTGGATGTACCCATATGTACAAGTGCGACTGGCGTTTGTGGATCCTTTCCAAATTTAACTAGTAACTCACAAATCTCCGGTAATCGTTTGACGCCCATATAAATACATAAGGTTTCAGGACCATGCGCTAAATGTTGCCAATATTCTTCCTTATCCATTCCCGGTCTATTAACAGCAGTGATAAACGCCACAGATGAGCTATAATCTCGATGTGTTACTGGGATGCCTGCGTATGCTGGTGCAGCTATCCCTGATGTAATACCTGGGACAATTTCAAATGGAATATGTTGTGTCGCCAATTGCTCCGCTTCTTCTCCGCCACGACCAAATACAAATGGATCGCCGCCTTTTAACCGTGTAACTGTATGTCCTCTTTTGGCTAACTGAATCATCATACGATTCGTTTCTTCTTGAGGTAACGAATGTCTATATGGGTCCTTTCCACAATAGAAAAACTTGGTGTTTGGCTTAGCATAATCTAATATGTCTTTATTAATTAGTCTGTCATACAAAATAACATCTGCTTCTTTAATTGCTCTAAGCCCTTTGATCGTTAATAATTCAGGATCTCCTGGTCCTGCACCTACTAAATAAACTTTGCCCATAGAAACTCAACCCCTAACGCCTTTTTATCTTTTAACTATGGAAATCTCTTCCATCGTTAACTTTTGATACCACACCAGTGCGTATCACAAAATCACCAAAATGTTCATTCGGTAATTTTTCTTTTCCATACTGAATGAGTAATGGTCTTAACGTTTGTAAAATTTCGTTTTCATCAATATTTTCTTTATATAATTTATTGAGTCTTTCCCCTTTAAATCCACCACCTAAATACATATTGTATTTTCCTGGTGCTTTACCGATAAATGCAATTTCTGCTAAAGCTGGTCGAGCACAACCGTTTGGACAGCCTGTCATTCGAATCGTAATGTCTTCTTCTTGAACACCCGCTTCATCAAGTAAATTTTCAATTTTAGAAATGAGTGAAGGTAAATAACGTTCTGATTCTGCCATAGCAAGACCACATGTAGGAAATGCTACACAAGCCATTGAATTACGTCTTAATCCAGTATAATAAGAGCCATCTGTGAGTCGATATTTATCTATAATTTGTTGTATGTCGTTTTTCTTTTCTGGAGTAATATTAGCAATGACCAAATTTTGATTAGGTGACAATCTGAAATCTCCAGTATGTGTCTCTGCAATTTCACGAAGTGCTGTTTTAAGTTGATAATCTTCAGTATCTTTTACACGTCCGTTTTGAATAAATAGCGTATAGTTCCAATTATTCTCACCCTCTATCCATCCAAGACGATCGCCATTATGGTCAAACTCATAATCTTTTGCAGGCTCAATCTCCCAACCTAAGCGTCGATTTAGCTCTTCAGTCACCCAGGCTTCACCTAAACGATCAACAGTATATTTAAAACGTGCATTTTTTCGATTTTCTCTATTACCATAATCTCGTTGAATCGTTAATAGTTTTTCACACACATCAACCGCTTGGTCTTTAGGAATGAAACCAATTAATCGACCTAACTGAGGGTATGTCTCTTTATTACCATGCGTCATACCCATACCACCACCGATAGTAATGTTAAAGCCTATTAATTCACCTTGCTCAATAATGGCAATCAAACCAATGTCTTGGGAGTAAACATCAATATCATTAGACGGGGGTACTGCAATACCAATTTTAAACTTTCGAGGTAAATAGGTACTTCCATAAATGGGTTCTGATTCTTCACTTGAATCTAATACTTTCTCACCGTCTAACCATATTTCATGATATGCACCTGTACTAGGAAGTAAATGATTGCTAATAGCTGTAGCATAATCATTTACTTCAGCATGTACTTTAGATTGATATGGATTGGGATTACACATTGTATTTCGGTTAACGTCACCACAGGCCGCAATCGAATCGAGTACAGATTGATTAATATCTTTCATAGATTGTTTTAAATTTCGTTTTAAAATACCATGAAATTGGAATGCTTGACGCGTTGTCAATTTGATGGTGTGGTTAGCATATTGATTGGAAATATCATCCATGGCAATCCATTGTTCTGGCGTAGCTTTGCCACCTGGAACACGAACACGAATCATAAAACTATAAGCAGGTTCTAATTTCTGCTTACGTCGTTCATCTCTTAGATCTCTATCATCTTGCATATAACTACCATGAAACTTTAATAACTTCGCATCATCTTGAGAAATCGCACCAGTAATAGGATTAGCTAACCCTTGTTCGATGGTTCCTCTCAAATACTGGCTATCTGCCTTCAAATATTCCATTTGATCTAGATGATCATCTAATTCTTCTGACAGTTTTTGATTTGATTTAACCATGTTTGACACCCTTTCTTGTTAATAGACGTCTCTTTGATATCTTTTCTCTCTCTTCATTTGCTTAAGATACGCTTCAGCATCTTCGTCGGATAAGTTTTGTTCTTTCATCAATACTTCCTTAATTGTTTGGTGTACATCTTTAGCCATTTGCTTTTCGTCCCCACATACGAAAAACGCGGCACCATTTTGTATCCATTCATTAAACTGCTTACTATTTTCTAATATACGGTGTTGCACATACACTTTATGCTCAGTATCTCTAGAAAATGCAACATCCAGCTTTGATAAATAACCTTTATCTAACCATTCTTGCCAATCTGTTTGATATAGAAAATCCGTTGTAAAATGTTGTTCACCAAAGAACAACCAAGTATTACCTTTAAATCCTAACTCTTCTCTTTCCTGCATATAACTTCTGAAAGGTGCGACGCCTGTACCAGGTCCAATCATGATGACTGGCACTTCACTTTCTTGTGGAAATTTAAAGTTTGGATTACGTTTTAAATAAATCGGTACCGTATCGCCGGGTTGCACACGTTCTGCAAATTGAACTGAGCAGACACCTGTTCGATCTCGACCATGAGAATGGTATCTTACCGCACCAACTGTAATATGTACTTCATCAGGTGTCGCTTTATAACTACTTGAAATAGAGTATTCTCTAGGTGGTAACTTTCTCAATAGTTGATATAGGTTATCGGGTTGAAGTTCAGTCGTATCAAAATCATTTAATAAATCGATAAGGTCTCGTCCTTCGATATAATTTTGAACCCATGCTTTATCTTGAACGTTTTCTTTTAATTCATCGTTATCAAATAGTACTGCTGCATTCTCTAATAATGGTTTCGTTAGTTTAGTAATTTCAAAATGCGATGTTAATGCCTCTTCAAGGTTTAATGTATCACCATCTTCATTGATAAGTACCTGCTCTTCGTAATCCCATCCTAATGTGCTGATTAATAATTCAACAATAGACGGATCATTTTGTGGTAATACCACAATACAATCACCTGGTTCGTATTCCTCTCCAAAATTATCTAATAATAATTCAACATGTCTTGTTTCTTTATTAGATCCTCTACCATTTAAGTTGATGTTTTCTAATACTTCTGCTTCATATGGATTGGATTTTGAATATTTACGCTCCTTTGCTGATTTAATCGATTCGCTTACAACCTGCTCACTATCAGTATCTTTGGGTTTGGAGCCTATAGCATTAATGACGTTGGCCATCCATTTTTCAGCGTCTTCTTCGTAATCAATATCACAATCTACACGATCATATAATCGCTCAGCGCCTAATTCGGCTAATTTAAAGTCGAAATCTTTACCAGCTTGACAGAAATATTCGTATGATTGATCACCTAAAGCAAGTACAGAAAATCTCACACCTTCTAGTTTCGGTGCTTTACGCCCATGTAAGTATTCATGTAATTCAATAGCATTATCAGGTGGATCACCTTCGCCATGTGTCGATGTGATTATAAATAAATCTTCAACTTTTTTAATATCTTTAGGTTTAATGTCTTCCATAGATTTCAAGGTCACGTTGTTACCCATATCTACAAGACGTTCTTCAAAGATTTCTGCCAAACTTTGGGCATTTCCTGTCTCTGACCCATATAAAATTGTAATGGCACGAGTTTCTGGTGTAACTTCAGGTTCTTTATCAGCAAGCATTGTTTCAGTTTGTTGGTCTTGTTGTGCTATTTGATTCGACGTCACTGATTCATTGGTCTTAGCTTGTTGACTCGCTGTTAAATAACCACTTAACCAAAGTTTTTGTTCAGGTGTTAAAGTTGGTAGTAATTCATTAAGTTGTTTTGCTTGTTCCTCATTGAAAGGACTATTTGTGATGTTAATATTCACTATTTTCCACCTCTTGTCTTCAATCCTAAATTTGAAATTCTGGGTATCGTATGTTGCAATCTATCCTATATTTTGACCTCAACATCATACTTGTTCAATCCAGTCATAGTTAACTCTGCGTTATTTATTTTCCTTTACGTTCCATTCATGACCTAGCTCCCAGATTCGATTAATTTAATTATGTACCAAACTGTTAAATGAGTAAACGAAATATAACGCTATTACATTTTTTAAAATTCTTATCGGAATAATAGGTTTTATATATAAAATTTTTAACCTTATTTAAGGTTTGTCAGGAACATGTAATCCGCATTCAGTTTTATCAAAATTTGACCAACGTCCTGCTCGAGAATCTTCAGAGTCTAATACTGGTGACGTACATGGAATACAACCAATACTTGGATAATGATGGTCATGCAATTCATTATAAGGTAATTGATGTTGTTTAATATATTGCCAAACATCGTCTTCAGACCAGTATATAAGCGGACAAACTTTGATTGAATGAAACCGTTCATCTTTATTAATAAAATTAGTATGTGCTCTCGTCGGAGATTGTGCACGTCTCAGCCCTGATACCCAAGCCTTAGCCCCAGATAAGACCTCTTCCAGTGGTTTAATCTTTCTGATATAACAACATTGGTTAGGATTATTTTTCCATAACGCAGGGTTATATCGGTTAGCTTGTTCTTCCAATGTTAAATCAGGTTTCTTCATTTCGATGCGTAATTCAGGATATGTTGCTTTTACTTCATCAATTAAGTTATATGTTTCTTGAAAATGTAGGTCAGTATCCAAAAAGACAATTTTTGCATTCGGTTTGATTTGATGGATTAAATCAATCAATACCATACTTTCTGCACCAAAACTACATGAATAAACTAATTCATCGTCATATTGATCATACGCCCATTTTAATATTTGATATGCGCCCCTAGTGTCGTTATCAGTGTTGAGGGAGTTTATAAAAGGATCGCCTGTAAAATTATCGTATGTCATCGCTTTGACTGACATCTCTATCATCCCCCGATCGATTTTTATTTCATCCTCATCAAAACATATCTGAATTGTCAGAATAATATGTTAATACTTTAACTATTTTTAAAATTAAAGTCAACCCATTTTTTAATAGTTATCAGAAAATTAATGTTTTAAATAAAAAAACGACCAGTATTAACTGATCGTTTCCTCTCTTTATAATTGATCTATATTTTCAATTAACGTAATCTTACCTTTTTTACTGTGAGCTATAACTGAGAAGTCATTATCTTTGTTACTATCATAAATTAACTCATCACTTTTTCGATCATCAGGTTCATAGTAATGTTCTAAAAATTCATCTTCAGTAACATTAGAAGGTGCAACACCTACACGATCTACTTTATCTCCAGAATACAGCACCGCTAAATCACCATATTTTTCATAATATGTTTGACCACCGTCAACTTTGCCTGATGATTTACCAAATTTAGCTTCTACTTCTTTTCTAGTCATATCCTTATAAATACCTTTATAGCCTTCAGTCGATGCAGATTTCATATAGCCTTGATCAAAGTTATTACTAAATACATCGATTGTTGGTGCTTTCTCTGATGAATTAGACTCACTAGAGGATGACTCTTTGGACTGACTATCATCTTTAGATTTATTTTGTGTTTCAGTAGTTTGGTTATCACTATCATTGTCTTTAATTACATTATTGTAATAGTAGTAAGCACCATAAAGTAATGCACCAATTAATAAAATAAAGATAATTGAGAGTATTATAATCCAAATTGGCTTCTTATTTTTGTTCTTTTGTTGAGGAGTATATTTGTTACGATCTGGATATGTTTGCTTGGATTGAGTCGCTTGTTTCCCTTGTGATGACGTTTCCGCTTGTTTGTTTTCTTTTTTTAATGTGTTACCACATTTGTTACAAAATGCTTGTCCAGGTTTTACTTCATTGCCACAGTTAGGACAATATTTCATTTCCCACCATTCCCTTCATAATGAATGTTTGTACATTTTTAGATTCTAAAAAATATTGTTAACCAATATTTTAAATTACTTTTTCTAAAAAGACTATCTTTTCAATACAATTTTTAAAATTTAATATTTTAATATTTAAGGAAATAATTAGGTGAAGGTTGTGAAATAGTAAGGTAAGGTTTTCTAAATAAATCTATTCTATAAAAAATAACCTGAGACATACCAAACGTCCCAGGTTATATATTATTGCTTTTTATGTGTATCTTCATATCGAATTCGTTGTCGATATCCATACGTACTTTCTTTGATTAGTTCTTCGTCAAGTAAACCTGCACCAATGGCACCTGCTACAGTTGATATTGAAGCTGCAAACCATGGAATACTTAGATATAAGTCAGGGCCGGCTGGTCCTTTAAGACTAATTTGTTGGCCTAAGAAATCGGCAGGTAAAAGAACTAATTCTGCAAATAAAAACATTAAGTACAGGATAATATAATAAATGATAACTGCAATCAAGAGTGTCATCACTGTAGTTAAATTATATAAAAGTGTAATTCTTTTATTACTACTCTGCTTTGTGGATTCCCATAGGTCATGTGACATCATAACCCATAGCAACATACCTAGTATCGCAATAATAGAAATCCCAAATAATCGCCACATTGAGAAATTATTAGCCATTTGCCACATTGTTGTAAATATTAAACCAAACGCACCAGTAGTAAAAGCAATGGCAACAATGTTACTTAAACTCGCCATCATATTTAACGGATTATTGGCAAATGTCATCCCACTGACTAATCTAAACATGCCTCTTGATCTAGAACTAGATAAGTATCGTATATGTTTTGAATCTGTGTCATCTAAATACACTTGTATCTTGTCTATTTTAGAAAGCGGAAACTGTTGTTTAACACTTTGTTCGATATAATCATTATCATCATAATTACGGTGGTCTTGCTCTGCATGATGGACTTCATTAATGATTGTAACAATCGCGTTTTTAAATCTTTTTTTAACTGGTCTCCAACCAAACGCAGGATATGAGAAGATAGCTGCACCGTTTCTCATATTAATGTCCAGTGCCATGACGCGTCTGTGGTGAAATATCGGTAAGTCTGTAATAGCTAATACGTAATCCCATTCTCGTTCATCATGATACGCTTGTACCTTTTTAAATATTTCTTCTACTCTTTCCGCATAGCCGGTTAGAGGGTCAACAACTAAATCAATTTCCCATTCAATTTGATTATTGTGTTGTTCTGATAAAATGTCAGGTATATCTTCCATTAAATTCTCTGCTAGTTTTTCAGTAACACCAGGTGCTACAACTAAACCAATGACCTTTCTTTCAGACATTAATGACCCTCCTCTCTATGGTCTTGTTTCTTTTCTTCATATACATCGTCATCACTATCATCACTAGTAGACTGTCTTTCAACCTCTTGTTGTGATGGATCATGTTGTTGTTCTTGCTCTTCTTTTTCTTCTTGTGCTTCCTTATAACGATGGTATTGACGGTATGAATACGTAATCTTTCTTATTTTCTCTTCATCTTCTACTGTAGATCCCATTGCTCCAGCTAATAAGCCTAGTGATGATACAAACCAAATTAATTTAACATAATTCATAAAAGTAAATTCTGCTTGTGCACTAGTCCAACTATTAAATAAACTCACTGGTACAAATAATGTGATACTTATAATTAATAATAAATACAATATGAAATAATTGATTAGCGTAATCACAATCAGTGTCAACATCGTTGTGGCATTGTATATCCATCTATACGTTCTTTGCGATTTGGCTGTTTTTCTTTCAATCAATTTATGCGCATATAGCAGCCAACATGCCATACCTACAATAGAAATAATCATTAATACAATAAATCTGATAGGTGAGTAAATCACACTAAGCTCCCACGGCATAGAAAAAATAGACACATATGTCCCTGTAGCAAAGGCAACTGAAATAATTTTTTTGAAATTAAAAATATTTTTCCATGGTTTATTAGCACGCGTCAAACCACAAATTAACTGAATCCAACTTATAATCATTAATGTATTAATATATCGCCTCTTGGGAGATTCGTCTTCTTCGGGTTCTACCGATTTTAAATGAATGAATGGATGGGTGCTCGTCTTTGATAATGGTTCATTATAATAAAGTTGTTCAATCATCGTAGTAATACTACTAATCAACTTTCTTGTTAAATCAATCGCACCCAATGAAGGTAATGATAACATTGCGACTTGCTTTTCGTTATTGAAATCACTAACGACTACCTTTTTCCCAGAAATACTAGGAAGGTCCGTAACACATATTGCGAAATCCCAATGTTTTTCATTTTTAATTTGTTCTGCTTTATCAACGCTCTCGTGTACATCTTCTGCTGAACCGATAATTAAATCCTCTTGAACATCAAAGTTCCACTGACTATCATCATTAATCCTTTCTGTCAGCAATTGTTTGATTTTGGGAATAATCTTCGTCACATGCTCATGCGCAACACCAGGCGATGGTACCAACCCTACTGTATACATCGATGAATCCTCCTTTCTTTAAAATATATGATTCAAAAAAACAATATAATCATCTCTTTTTTACAATGATTAAAATCATGTTATCTATCTTTGAAATTTTTAAAATAATTTGCACGCAAATTATATTATAGACTTATAGAGAAATTTCAAACCTTTTCAATGAAAAAAGTCAATATCAATTCATAATAACGATATTGATTACATTTGACAAATAACATGTATTCACAATTACTTTTTTAAAATAATTAGTTGCGCATATAGAAATTGTTCCTCAAATAAAAAACCTTGAAAGGAACAATGAAATGTTCCCTTCAAGGTAAAGCATAAAATCTACTACTTATAGTTATTTCTTATCATCATTCTTGAAGCGACGTGTTACTTTATCAACGAAGTTATCTTTATTATGTGTTTCATTTTCAAAATGGTCTTGAGAATGGTCTGTATCACGACGATTGTCATCTCTGCGATCTGCATCGAATCCGTTACGTGCGTCTCTTCCTTCTACATCACGATCATGTCTATCTTCTACATCGTGATGATGTTTACGATTGTCATCATTTAAATGGTCTGCTTTATCATGATGCTTATCCTTTGAATGTTTGTTATGGGCACTGTCTTTATCCTTGATATCATGATTATCTTTATTTTTTCTAACTAATAACATAATACCTGCAATAATCCAGAATAAAGCAGCAATCCAGTTTATTACTAATGAAAGTACAGCAGCAATGATGAGTAAAACACCTGCTAATTTCGCTTTTTTCTTAATTAGTAGTGTCGCAATAAGTGCAATCACTAAAATAACTAAACCATAAATAAGTCCAACTTTAAGTATTGATGGTAATAACTCAGACATATGTGACGATGAGTCCACGGCTGGATTTGAAGCCGCCTGTTCTTTAGCCTGTCTTTTAATTTCTTTTTGCACTTCGCTTGTACCACCAAACATGGTACCAATGCCTAAACCTAATAATATAAATAATTGAGTAATGATCCCTAACCAAGCAAGGATCCGTTCAATTGTCCTTTTCATTAAATTACACCTCTTTCTTTGTTTCTTTATCATTACCCAATTGAAATACCATGTATGCTTAAATTATAAAATTAAATCGCTAATAGTTTTATTTTTACTATTATACCAGTAGTTTATAAGTTTTATTTTTTTAATTGATTTACATAATTTAAGTATAAATAGGAAGTCATTTTATACATAAATAGGTAAAGTACACTTACTATAACTACCACACTTAAAAAACTAATTATAAATATACCTCTACTAACTTCTCCAAATAATCCGAGTACATTATATATTATTTTTGAGGCAACCACTGTATGGAGTATACCTACAATGAACGGAACGCTGAATAACCAAATTAACTGTTGATCTAATATTTGTTTGATATCATCATTATCTAATCCTAGATGTGCCATTGTGACATAATGATCAACATCTTCTTGTGCTTCTGATACTTGCTTATAGTAAATCATTAAGAATATACCAATCAATAAAATGAAAGAAACTAAACTTCCAACAAATATTAAGCCACCATTGAAGTTATAAAACATTTTACGAAATGATTCATAGCTAGTGATATTAATATGATATTTTTGTTCAATTTTATGAATATCCGGTGTGTCTTTCCCTTTTAAATCATACGCATTAAATTCAACCATCGTGTGAGTCACTTGATCGTCAGCTTTGGATGATGTTTTAGTATAATATTGGATGATTTGATCGCGTTCTTTGTCATTTTTAACGATTAAATTAATGTTTTCACTAAATCTTATAGAATTCACATTGGTTTCTTCAACAGGTTTAATATTAAAGGATTTTCCTCGTAGTACTAATTTGTCATTCAAATCCAGCATTTGCATGCTCGTGTTCACACCTATTTCATTTGATTTTAAATGTAGTGGGCGATTAAATTGATTATAATCATTCAATGTCATAATCGTAATAAACACATTTTTAGTACTCCAAGGATCAATATTGAACTTGTTTGGTGTGTTACTTGGTTTGAGTAAACGCCGATAATCCGAATGCTTATCTAAAAGCACATTAAACATGGATTGAGTATAGATTTTCGGTGTATCTGAATGTACATTTTGTTTAATATCTTTGGTTACTGCTTTAACCTTTTGAGCTACCTTTTTATCCTGATGAAAATCACCTTCAACACTGGTAAGGTATTGATTTTTCCACATATTACGAACATTCTCACCCATACTTCTGTATGTTGTGACGGTCATCCCTAAAGTAACAATCAAAAACGTGCATAAAATCGCGATACTTGCTAACCCTACTGCGTTCGATTTCATACGTGCCCTTAATCCTGATATCAAAAAGAATCGTTTAGGTCGATAATAAAACTTAGGCAACTTTTGTAACCTTTCAATGAGTAAAACACTTAATGAAATAAATAATAAATAGGTTCCTATAAACACAAAAAAGATAGCAACAAATAATGCCAAAATCTACTCTATTGGCGTATTATTTTGCAAGGCTATACGATAACCATTGCCAACACATAAAACACCGATCATTAATAAACTATAATTGAATACATTTTGAAATTGATAATCACGATATGCCTTCTTATTCATTAATTGCATTGGATTTTGCATAGTGACTTTAAATATATTAATAATTAATAAAAATATCATGACAATTGATAATAATAGCAATGTTATCCACATAGCTTTAAAATCAAATGGATAGGCACTTAGGTACCCTTCCCGTCCTGTCGTCACCTTACGAATGAACATAAATAATAGTGCACCGAATAAATATCCTCCAACGATACTCAACAATGAGATAATACAATATTTTACGAAGGATTCTATGAATATCATGATGCTAAGATGACGTTTTTCCATACCTAAAATAATATAAAGTGAATATGTCTTTTGTTGTTGTTTTATAACAAATTGATTCGCATAAATGATAAATATGATAGCTAATAATGACATAAATACATTTCCAATTATTGCAAAAACACCTAGTAATTGTTGATGTTGTTGAATATATGTGTTTGTGGTTAGCGACAATAATATGTATTCAATCGCAAATATCGTACTGGAAGACAAAATAAAAGGTATAATGATATGCCGTTGAGTTACAAAATGACGTTTCACTATTGTCCAAATCATTGTTAGGGGCACGTGATTTACTCCCTTCCATTTATGATTGCTAAACTATCAGCAATTCGCTTTTGAAATGCTATCTGGCTTTCTTCGCCACGATATATCTCGTGATATAAACGGCCATCTTTAATAAAAACAACACGGTTGGCATATGACGCATCAATATTAGAATGCGTAACCATTAAAATCGTTTGTTGTTGTTGATTGAGGTATTGGAATAGTTGCATTAACTGTTTCGAACTTTTTGAATCAAGCGCCCCTGTTGGTTCGTCCGCTAATAAAAGTTTAGGGTGTGTAATAAGCGCACGTGCTATAGCAACGCGTTGTTTTTGTCCACCAGAAATTTGATTTGGAAATTGATTTAAGATGTCACTAATATGAAGTTGTCGACTCACTTTCTCTATACGTTCTTGCATTGTATGAACAGATTGATTACTTAAGACCAACGGCATTAAAATATTATCTTTATTTGTCATTGATTCTAAAATATTAAATTCTTGAAAGACAAATCCTAGTTGTTCTCGTCGAAATTGAGCAATATCTCTTTGTTTCAATGACGCTAGGGATTGACCATTCAATTGAATGGTACCTTCCGTTAATTGATCAAATGTAGCAATCAGTTGTAATAATGTAGATTTACCAGATCCTGATTCACCCATAATGGCTACAAACTCACCAGTATCAACTAATAAATTCATATCGCTTAAGGCTTCAGTTCTATTTAAACCCTTTCCAAATACTTTTTTGACATGTTTGACTTCTAGTAACATATGGACGCTCCTTTCTAATACCAACTCTATTTTATATTAAAAAAGGACCAACAACATTTATAATTTCTTACAAATCTTGTTGGCCATCTTACAATTTTGAAAGTTAGCTTTGCATTGGAAAGCTAATTGTAAATTGTGTACCTTTATTCAATTCTGATGTCACTTCAACATTTAAATTCAGATGTTGCGCAATATGTTTAACGATAAACAATCCAATACCACTTGAGGATTCATTAAGGCTACCATTGTAACCAGAATATCCTTTGTCAAAGATTTTCGGCAAGTCTGCTTGGCTAATACCAATACCGTTATCTTTAATACATAATTGTTGAGAAGTTGAATCAAAGTCAATCCATATATCTTTTCCACGTGCATACTTTAATGCGTTATTTAGTATCTGTTCTATCAATATTGAAGTCCATTGTGCATCTGTTAAGACGCTATTATCAATAGATTGGTAATGAATTTTAGTGTGTTGTTCTATAAAGTGAATACGATATTTCATGATTAAGGGTTTAATTAAATCATCTATAGTCACCTCGGTGATTGTCATATCAGACGCTTCATTAAGTAGTTTTAAATAACTGAGTGCTAAGCGGGTATAATTATCAATTTGTACAATTTCTTGTCTCACTTGATTGACAACATTAGGTTCATTACGCTCTAGTAATAGTTGCGATGCAGTGATAGGCGTTTTGATTTGATGTACCCAGGTTAAGAAATAACTTTCAACATCTTTACGATATTCAATTTGCTTGTTTTTCATTTCAAATAGTTCTTCTTCGAGTGACACTACTTTTTCTTTAAGTCTTTCTTCTTTTTGAAAACCTAAATAACTGATCCACCAATAAATACACATAATAAATAAAATGATTGCTACACCTAGTATTAACGCACTTTTAGGGAGTGAAAAAACGAAGAAAATGAGTACAAATAGTAAGGATATGAAAGTAACAATCGCTATTTCATTTTTAATTGATTTAATAAACGTTAGTAACATCTTATTTACACCCTATAACCCACATTTTTCTTCGTTTCAATAAAATCTGTTAAGCCAATTTGATTTAATTTTTTTCGTAATCGTGTCATGTTCACTGCCAAAGTATTATCATCAATATAATTTTCTGATTCCCAACATTTTTCAATCAGAGCTGTTCGATTCACAAATTTCCCTTCATTTTGAAACAACAGTTTAATGATTTGAAGTTCCGTTAAAGACAGTTGTGTCACCTCACCTTGGAACATTAACTTTGCCTCATCAGCAATCAGTTGACATCCTTTAACATTTAATTCGTTATTGGATACAGCTAAATCATAAGTTCGTCGTAATAAAGCTTGTACTTTTGCAACTGTTAACGATAAATTGAATGGTTTCTCAATAAAATCATCGCCACCCATTTGAATCGCCATAATTTGATCCATATTATCCGTTCGTGAACTGATAAATAAAATAGGTACGTTTGATATTTTTCTAATTTCTTGGCACCAATGGAATCCATTTAAAGTAGGTAAATTAATATCTAGTAGTACTAAGTCAGGTAGATAGCTTTTGAAATCATCTAAAATATGAGAAAACTGTTTTGCCAACTTAACGTCATAGTTCCAATTCTTAAGTTCATTTGCTAAACTTTCTGCAATGACTAAGTCATCTTCTACTATCAAAATCTTCATTGAGATACACCTTTCGTTGCGTTACATAGATTTATCTTGATGTTGTGATTGATTTGAATCAGTTTGAGTATCATTTGATGCTTTTTTAGCAGCTTCATTATTCTTTCTTCTTTTTTCTTCATAAATACTTAATGCAATAAAACCTATGATGAATAACGGAGATAACATAACAAATATCATTTTTTCACCTCATTTATTTTAAGCATGAGTTTCCATGGTGTCAAAATGGCTTCCAATTTCTCTCTTGCTATACTCTATTTAATATCTATTTTACATGTTTATTATTAAAAGTACATTTGTTATGAATCATCCGTTCATAAAATCCCCTTTTATCCATGTTTACAATCTATTTACAAGAACCACACATTTAATCAAAATGCCTTGCTTATACTTAAATTGTAATACGTTTATACATATATTAGGGGGCTTTTTAAATGAAATCATTTAATCAATATACTAAATACTTGTTATCAGGTAGTATCGTTGCTGCAACATTATTAAGTAGTACGAATGTATCTTTAGCTTCTGGTACAAATACAGATAACAATAAGAAACAAAGTAATGATGAAGCTATTGCTTTCGGTAATACTAAAAACCCTAAAAATGTCATTTTCTTAGTTGGCGATGGAATGGGTCCTTCATTTAACACTGCGTATCGTTATTATCAAAACGATCCCTCAGCTAAATCGATGAAACCCACTACATTTGATAAATATTTAAAGGGTACTAACCGTACTTATCCTAATGACCCTAAAGAAAACGTGACAGATTCTGCGGCAGGTGCTACAGCGTTTAGTTCAGGTCATAAAACATACAATGGTGCCATTGGTGTCGATGCTAATAAAAATAATGTGAAAACTGTATTAGAAAGTGCAAAAGAAAAAGGTAAATCTACGGGCCTTGTATCTACAGCAGAAATCACTGATGCAACCCCTGCAGCTTATGCATCTCATGTTGATTCTCGTGATAAAAAAGATGAAATTGCGAAACAATTTTATAACGATAAAATTAACGGCAAACATAAAGTAGATGTCATTTTAGGTGGCGGTTCTAAATATTTTGGCAAAGAAAATGGGAATTTAGATCAAAAATTCAAAAAAGATGGTTACGATGTGGTTTCTAATAAAAATGAACTGAATCAATCAAAGAGCAATCAGGTGTTAGGTTTATTCTCTGAGAAAGATATGCCACTTCAAATTGATGCGCCAGAAAGCAACCCATTATTAGTAGATATGGAAAATAGCGCTTTAAGTAAACTTGAAAAGAATGATAAAGGGTTCTTCTTAATGGTAGAAGGTGCATCTATCGACAAAGCTGCACATCCAAATGATGTTACGGGTGTAATGTCTGAAATGCAAGGGTTTGATAAAGCTTTCTCAAACGCGATTAACTATGCTAAACAACATAAAGATACACTTGTTGTAGCAACAGCAGATCATTCTACAGGTGGTATGACCATCGGTAAAGGTAAAGATTACAAATGGAATCCTCAATCAATTCATCAAATGAAACATTCTGGTATGTATATGACAAAAGAAATTGCTGCTGGTAAAGATCCTGAAAAAGTAATCAATGATGGCTATGGCATTGACTTCCCTAAAGAACAACTTGATAAAGTTAAAAAAGAAGCTAAAAAGCTGAAGAAATTAACAAAATCAGGCAAAGATGAAAAAGATCCAAAAGTTGTCGAACAAACGACACGTCTTCAAGATGCAATTCAAAAACCAATCAATGATGCATCTCATACAGGTTGGACTACTTACGGTCATACTGGTGAAGATGTAAATACGTATGCCTATGGTCCTGGATCTAATCAATTCAAAGGAAATAAAGAAAATACAGATAGTTCGAAAAACATCTTTGATTTCTTTGCTAATGACGTAAAATAAGATTTGATATTAAATAAACCGAGATGAGCGTGACTCATCTCGGTTTATTTTAATGTATGCATCTATTTATTCATGATACATATTTCATGATACATATTAATATTCAATATTAGGTGCTTGGTTTACATGGTTTTGATATTTTTTAAATGCATAGTAGCCTGCACCGACTAAAGTTAATAATATAGCGAATTTTTTCATCATAAAAACTCCTTTTTCGATTATTCATTTCAACTATCGCTTTGAAATTCTTATGACATAATTATACACTTTTTTTCAACAATTTTAAAAACCTTATTATCAATGGATTGAAAAAACATAAATTAAATTTAATATATATCGCCAACATTCTTTTTTCAATACACTCAACACGTTGATTTTAATGTGTTGATGTATCCGTAGTTTTAGATATTGCCATATGCAAAGCATCTGCAAATTGATACATTAACGGCGACCAATTATCTTCATTTTTTCGTGATGATGTACTCATATCTTGATTATTAAATAACGCTTTTCGTAATGAGGTCGTTAACTCTAATTGCACACCAGTACTATTTTCATTTTTATTAATGAAATTATTCTCATTTAATCCGCCTAAATATTCAGGTGGAACTTGTACAGTAAAACCTCTACTTTCCAATTGTGATTGAATCTCATCTCTTAGGCCAGACTTAGCGCCGCCTAAGAATACAATTGGGTCGTCTCCTTTAGCTCCATGTATGGAAATGGTAGCCGATCGTCCTTCAACCATTTGATGTAAAGTTGGATCATCATAATGTATCGACGTCACATGCAATTGTGTATTATTAGATGGTCTTATAGCTTCAAAAGAAAAATAATCATAACCACCTTGTTGTGCTAGTAACTTTGTTAACTCAGACGTACCTTGTTCTATATTACCTCCATGAGGTGCTACTATCAGAACTTGACTACCTTGGTCACGGGTTTCTTTCTTCCAATCTATACCTTCTTTAGTTTCTCGTTCAAGTTGGGTCATTGAAGTGTAATAATCTTTGTGTGCACTTTCAATCGGTTTGATAGGTTTAACATCCGTATTTGTACCTATCGCAGGTATTGTAGTTTCTTTCGAATTTGCTCTTTTTGGTGTTGTAGTTGATGTTGTCGATGTTACTGGTTTCGTTGATGAAACAGTCGTCGTTGACGGTTTAGTACTTAATCGTGATGTAGATGTCGTAGGTGCTTTGGTAGTACTTGTTGATGTCTTGGATACCGTCTTCGATGTCTGGCTCGGTGGACGCGTCGTTGTAGATGTTTTCGTTGACGTTGTTGATTTTGATGGTGTTGTAGTTGTATGTTGTGTCGTATTTGTTGGTTTCGTTGTTGATGTCTTTGATACTGTTGGCTTTGTTATAGGTGATTTTGTTGTTGCATGGTTTGTTGAGGATTTCGTACTTGTTGTTCCACTTTTAGGATGTATAGACGTAGGTGCTTTTGCTGATGTTGGTTTTTGTGTATGACTCGTGCTTGTTTTAATCGTAGATGTTTGATTTGTTTTAGGAGCTGAAACAGATACCGCTTTGACTGTTTGAGTTGGTTGCTTAATAGCTGCTACTTTAGTCGTCGTTTTCACTGTAGTTGGCGCCTTAACTGTTGTTGTGACACGTTTCACAGCTTTCTTAGACTGGGATATATGAGGTGTTGTTGATGATGTTCGTGTTTGATTTTCAGCACTCGTATGGTTGTAAGTCGTTTGTAAAGTAGAAGCATGGGCAGTGGCTTGTTGAGTCACGACACTTATTGTTCCTAAACTAATTGACGCAGTGATTAAACCTAACGTAATTTTAACAATTGGTTTAGCTTTTTTAGTTACATATCTTTTCATTCATAAACTCCTTAAAATAAAATGCTTTTATCCTATGTTAACTTATCCATTGTAAATAGCAATAATTTTATTTAATATAACAACTATTTATTACATTATTAACAAAAATTTAAAAAAGAGTATGTATGATGTTAATATTTCCAACATTATTACTTAACATTTAGACTTTCTCATTACATTTCATAAAAATCCCCTATTGCATCATATGCAACAGGGAAAATTAGTAAAAGTATAAGTTAATCTTGTGTTTTTAAATGTTCAATATGTTTGAAGCCATCTCTTTGGTTGGCTAACGCTTCCATGATATCGTACCAATTGTTTCCTACTTTTTGTTGAATCGTTTGTAATAGATGATCTTGTGCGTAATTGAGCTCATTAATTAACGCATTACCTTTTTCTGTAGCAAATAGCTGTTTAACACGACGATCTTGTTCGGATATTTGCTCTATAATAAGCTCTTTTTCTTTTAATGTTCTCAGTGTGGCATGAGAACCTTGCTTTGATATTTCCAATGTTTGAAGTAACTCTTTTATCGTAATTCCCGGTAATTTATTGATAAAAAATAAGAAACGGTGATGTTGGCGACTCATACCGTATTGTTCGATAATGTCATCCGCTGTCGTAACAAAGGTTTTATAAGCAAAGTAAAATAACATATGTTCATAATCATTTTTATTTGTCGACATGTACTTTCTTTCCTTTTCTAATATTTAAGGTTCATTATAATAAAGTTTCCTATTTTAGTCATGCTAAACTTTTCTAAAAGGTCAAGTTGATTGACTTTATTTCCACAAAAAGTTATCTTTTAATTGTAAAATGCAAATACATAAACAAAGGTGGTATGCATAATGAAACAACGTGTAGGACAATATTTAATGGATGCAGTTAATGCTGCAGGGGTAGATAAAATATTCGGTGTCCCTGGTGATTTCAATTTAGCCTTTTTAGACGATATTATTTCTCATGACCAAGTAGAGTGGATTGGTAATACTAACGAATTAAATGCGAGCTATGCCGCCGATGGTTATGCTCGAATTAATGGATTAGGTGCATTAGTTACTACGTTTGGGGTCGGAGAATTGAGTGCTGTTAACGGCATTGCTGGATCCTATGCTGAACGCGTACCTGTCATTGCAATTACTGGTGCACCCACTCGTGCTGTTGAGTCAGCTGGAAAATATGTTCATCACTCTTTAGGTGAAGGTACATTTGATGATTATAGAAAAATGTTTGAACCAATAACAACTGCGCAAGGATATATTACGCCAGAAAATGCAACAACTGAAATTCCTAGACTTATTCAAGCAGCGATCAACGAACGTCGTCCAGTTCATTTACATTTGCCAATCGATGTTGCAATGACTGAAATCGACGTGGCTAAGCCTTTCCAACCTGAAACACGTGATGATCAAGATGTATCTCGCTATATTCAAATGATTGAAGATAAATTACATTCTGCTAAACAACCTGTGATTATTACAGGGCATGAAATTAATAGCTTTGGTTTGCATTCTGAATTAGAACAATTTGTAAATCAAACTCATATTCCTGTCGCACAACTTTCTCTTGGTAAAGGCGCTTTTAATGAAGAAAACGAACATTATCTTGGTATCTTCGATGGCAGTATCGCCGAAGAAAATGTTAAAAACTATGTTAATCAAAGTGATGCCATATTAAATATAGGTGCGAAATTGACTGACTCAGCGACAGCCGGTTTCTCATTTGAATTTGATATCGATGATGTTGTGATGATTAATCATAACTATTTTAAAATGAATGAAACAATCACTGAACAAGTTGCACTACCTCATCTTTTAAATGGCTTAATGACAATTTCTTATAAAAACAAATCTGAGTTTCCAAAATATCAACGACCACAAGGAGAAAACTATCAAATCGATCATGAACCATTAACTCAAGCAACTTATTTCAAAATGATGCAAGACTTCCTACAACTAGATGATATTTTAATTGCTGAACAAGGTTCTTCATTCTTTGGAGCCTATGATTTAGCTTTATATAAAGACAATACCTTTATTGGACAGCCTTTATGGGGGTCTATCGGTTACAGATTACCTGCAACATTAGGTACAGAAATCGTTGCACCACATAGACGTAACGTCTTACTTATCGGAGATGGTTCTTTACAACTGACAGTTCAATCATTATCAACAATGATCAGACAACAATTGAAACCAATTATATTTGTAGTTAACAATGATGGTTATACAGTGAAACGTTTAATTCATGGTATGAAAGAACCATATAATGATATTCACATGTGGGATTACAAAGCGCTCACTGCAGTATTTGGCGGAGATAAAGTAGTCGTCCATGATGTTAATACATCACATGAATTAAAAGAAACATTTGAAAAAATCAATGCAAATGGTGATTGCATGCACTTTGTTGAAGTGAAAATGGCAGTTGAAGACGCGCCAGCTAAATTAAGTGATATTGCTAAAGCATTTGCTTCACAAAATAAATAATAGAACATAAAAGAGGTTGAGACGCAAAGTTTTGGTTCTCTAGGAACGCTCACGATTCGACAAAATTGGGAAAACCATTTTGCTCATCGTTAGGTTCTGCTCAAATCCTAAACACTTTTGTCTCAACCTCTTTATTCATTTTTGATTAATTATCTTTTCAGATTCTAACTTTGCTATAACATCATTAATAGTTTCGTTTTGAATTTCCATTTTCATATCTTCGTGTATTTCATTTTCTATCATAGGGTAAATATGGTCAATAATTTGTTTGCTCGCTATTTCGCCTATTTCTATTTCATAGTTATCATAAAGAAATGACTTTAATGCTTTAGAGACTTCTATAATCATGCATAACACCTCATTTGTAATCTCTTATTTTATGCCACCTAAAGTTAATGCCATTACAGCTTTAATAGAATGCAAACGATTTTCTGCTTGTTTAAAAACTATAGAATAAGGACTATTAAAGACCTCATCTGTGATCTCCATTTCCGATAATCCATATTTTTCGTAGACCTCTTTACCTACTTGAGTTTGTGTATTATGGAAAGCTGGTAAACAATGCAGTACTTTCACATCAGGATTTTGAATCTTTTGAATTAATGACATATTGATTTGATAAGGTTGTAATACCTTAACTCTTTCTTCTATAATATCTGTTGGTTCTCCCATTGAAAACCAAACATCCGTATAAATAGCATCCGTTTGATAAACGCTCTTTTCAATATCACTACTGATTTGAATCGTTGCGCCTGTTTGTTGTGCATAATCGTTAGCCATTGTTACCACAGACGATTCCGGCAAACGAGATTCTGGTGCCACAATATTCATATTGACACCTAATAACGCCCCTGTAACTAACAAGTCATTCGCTACATTATTTCGAGCGTCTCCAATATATGTTAATGTCTTACCTTTTAACGTCCCCCACTCTTCTTTTAATGTCATAAAGTCCGCTAACATTTGAGTAGGGTGCCATTCATTAGTTAAACCATTCCAGACAGGTACATTTGCATGTTGGGCTAGTGTTTCAACATCATTATTATCATGTCCTCTAAATTCGATACCATCATACATACTTCCTAGAACTTTTGCCGTGTCATATATACTCTCTTTTTTACCTAAATGAATCTCTCCCTGTCCAAAGTAATCTACTTGAACACCTAAGTCGTGGGCCGCAACACTAAAGGCTGCTCGTGTACGTGTAGATGGTTTTTCAAATATAATGGCTATATTTTTATTTGTTAATAATTGATGTGATTGATTATTTTTCTTTTCTGCTTTTAATTGTTGTGCCTTATCTATGATGTAATTCAATTCATCTTTAGAATAATCGGTCGATTTTAATAAACATTTACCTTCAAAGTTAAACTTGCTCATGTCATCAACTCCTTGATAACATCTTACAACATAGCAAATATAAATTCAATAAAATGTTTATTTATGCATTATATTAATATGATCCTATTACCCATTCTATTGATTTTATGGGAATTAAAGGAGTAAAAATGATTTATTGTTGTATACATCATTAATATAATGAATATCATTTACAATGTTTCTCATGAAACATTTAACGATGTTGTTAGGTAACAGTGTGTTAAATATTTCTAGTAACACAATTGATTTCAGAAGCTAACGTATTTTTTATAAACTGTCTTCATCTAAAAATCTTTCATTAATAACCTCTTTAGTTATTTGATGTAATCGCAATTTGCTCATTTCAGAATTCGGGTCATAATTTCGACCATGTTTACTGATTAAACGTTCATCAATATCCTTTAATGGATATATTTTAAAGTTCACTTTACTGTTTTTATTGTATATATTACTTAATTCATAATAATTAACCATACTTCGCCATTTAACGTTTTCGATTTTTACTGCTTTAGTCGTTTTCATTATTTTAAATTCTATTCTACCGAGTAAGTCATTACTTTCATTTCCAGTTTCCTGTCCATTCAAGAAATTTCCTAGGGAATAAGCGACTAAGGTACGATGATGATCCTTACCTTTGATCCATTCAACGGGTTGTATAACATGTGGATGTGTACCTAGTACAACATCCACCCCTTCATCAGCAAATAACTTTGCATATTTTCGTTGTATTGGATTAGGTTGATGAGCGCCTTCATTCCCCCAGTGTGCCGATACAAATATGACATCCGCTACTTCTTTAGCTTGTTGTATATCCTTCTTAATTTGTTTGTCATCAAAATAGTTGATTTCGTATTGATGTTTAGGCTTAATTCCATTAGTACCAAATATATAACTAAGCAGTGCTATATTGATACCGTTTATCTTTTTGACAGCCACCTGATCATGATCCTTTTGCGAATCATAAACACCTGTAAACAACACTTTACTTTTATATTTATCCCATTGTTGAATATGATATTTCAGTCCTTCGTCACCTTGATCTAATGCATGGTTATTAGCTCCATTAATAAAATTAAACCCTGTTTCTACCAAACTATCTGAAATATCCCTAGGTGTGTTAAATCGTTTAAATCCATGATAAGGGCGATGATCTCCACCAATTGGAGATTCTTGATTGATAAAAGCAATATCTGCCGCTTGAATATCTTTTTTTATATGTTGATACATAGGGTTAAAATGATATGTAACACCATCTGATTCAAGTGCATCCTTATATACATTAGGATGTATTAAATTATCGCCTACTGCTACAACTTGTGCCTCTTGCTTTAAATCCATCCGATATACCAACGTGCTAACTAACAAAAATAAAATAAAAGACAAAATCGATATTAAATAATACTTTTTCAATGTTGTATCTCCTCATATACAATATACATACAACATTACTATATTCATGAATAAAAACAATATTATTAATTTTAAATTTATGTAAATTATTATTTTGCAAAACAAATACGGTAGTGCATTTTAATCATTTGACTATTAACTATCTCTCAAAAATTAGACTGCTCGTTGTCTAACGTTAGACAACCCTAAGTGTCACCCCATAAAACAAGCCTCCCACTGCGCTTATCTCAGTGAAAGGCTTGATAGTTTAAACGCCAACATCTTCCCATGATTGATTAACTTTATCTGCTGTAGATTTATCATATAAATCAAGTGCGGCTTGATGTAATGATTTTTTAGCATCTTCAAAATTTGAATTAGAAGATAAATATTGTGTTAACGTTCTATAATAAATTTGTTCGGCTTTATCTTTACCAATACGTTTTATCGTTAAATATGCAGCTTTATTAGGGATACCTGAATTAGTATGCACGCCACCATTATCTTCTTGTGTTTTAGAGTAATGTTTCATATGCGCAGGTTGATCATACTTTTCAGGATTAGACATACTTCTTAATGCATCACCTTTAACATTAGGTGTGTATATATCCTCACCAATTAAGAAATTATCACTTTCAATAAAGTATGCAAATACATCTGAGAAACTTTCGTTCAATGCACCGGATTGATTTTCATAAACTAAATTGGCTGTTTCTTGAGTTATACCATGTGTAATTTCATGAGCTACCACATCTTTAGCACCAGAGAATGGTAAATAATTATCATTGTCTCCGTCTCCATAAATCATTTTATCGCCAATCCAAGCAGCATTGTTACGATTATCTTCATTTTCAAATTGATCCACATGAGTTAATGAATCGATAGGGCTCCCTTTATCATCATATGATTCTCGACCGAATTTATTTTTATAGTAATCATACACATCTTTAGCATAATCGTTCGCATCAACACCAGCATGTTGTGACTTGTCTATGAAATCTTTATCTTTATCAGTCATTAGTTTTGAACTGCTATCCTCATCATTATAATCATAAGCTGAAATATTCCCCTTATGTGTCACATCTTTCAATTCATAGCTATCATCATTACTATTAATATTAATTTTTTTCGTTTTGTTTAATACGCTTTTACCATTACCTTCAGTATGCGCATATTGGATATTATTTAGTTTATTAACGATTTCACCAGTCTCAGCATCAACTTGAATAGTCCAATGAGATATTCTTGGAGAGGTCGTTACAATTTCAACCTGATAAACATATTTGTTATTTTGACCACTAATTTGAATGTCATTCTTTTTAATGACATCATTTTTAAAGTTTTTAGCTTTGTCAGATGACATTGAAATAGCTTCAAATGCTTTATCGATAGCTTCCTTTTTATGGATTTGAACAGTATTGCTAGGTTTTATTTCACTACCACCTGTGTCACCATTGATAAGTACAACCTTACCTTGAGGATTAGTATGTATTTTAACTTCTCTATCAGGAACATATGCATTTTTAAACTTTGGTTGTAATGTATAGTGTGTATAGCCTAATTGATCTGTATTGACGTCGACTGTTTTATAGTGCTTAAATTGCTTTTTAGCATTTTTATCATTGGGTAATAATTTTAATGCCTGAAATGCTTTATTCTTATCCTTAATTTCTAATTTATTTTGATTTGTTGAATGATCATTCTTTGCATTTACTTGTCCACTATAAAATGAACTACTTATAGCTATTACTGAAATACTAGAAATGATAGTTTTAGACAATCGTTTCATATTAATCCTCCGTATATGTTTAAATTTTAACCTCTACTCATACTATTTATATTTTTGTAAAAAGTAAATGAAAATTACATAAAATTCAATACATATACGTTGTGTTTTGTAATATAATATATTAAATTTACCAAACTGTTTTATCTGCGAATCGTTTCACCTTTGATAGGTGTCCTATTATTTTCAAAATTAACTTTGAGTGATTACCCTTCTAATAAACTGGGTTGATTACTAACTTGAAAATGAATATGAGGCTCTGACGAATTACCTGAATTTCCACAAAGACCTATCATAACGTTATCCGTTATTTCATCACCAATATTCACTTTGATCGAATGTTGTTTTAAATGTCCAATTAGACTAAATTCATAATTAAATCTATCAAAAAACAGACATCCTATATAAGGACGTCTGTTCATATCATTCTATCTTATTTAATTTTATCCATCGTTTTATCTTTTTGAATCGCTACTTTGGTTTTTTCATAGCCAATGACAATGCGGTCGATTTTACCTTTTGATGCATCGAACCATACTGCTTCGCCATTTTTCTTACGTTGGTAGTAATAAATACCAGTTGTATTATTTTTACCATTATCTACTTTTTTCAAATCTTTACCATAAGATTTTTGTAAATCTGTTAACTTCAATTGCTTTTTCAATGGAATATCGAATAATGAAGCTTTTTTAGATTTTTTATCATATTGACGGAATAATTGGTCTGATTTGATTACTGTTTGATTTGATTGAGTTGGTGCAATTTTAATACCATTAAATGTAACGTTGCCAGCTTTGATCGCATTTTTGAAATTTTTATCTAAAGTAAACTTCGCATCATAACCTGCGTTACCTTTATAAGTATAGTAAGCTGATTGGTGTTGCTGTGTTGTTGATGCATGTGCCGTATGATTTATTACTGGCGCTACACTCGCTGATGCACTTAATAATGTACCGAAAGCTAATGTAGACGCAATGATTGATTTTGTCTTTTTATTCATAACGTATCCTCTCTTTCTTTACCCACAGCTTCTTTGCTTATGGGTCTTCTAAATTATACGTCATCAACTAAAGACATACAATTAAAAGTAATAGCCCTTACAGTTTTGTCATATCTAATTTATGATTGAATTTAATATTTTATCTTACATGTCTTATCAATTTTCATTTAGATAAGTCAGTAGTAATTCAATATAGTAATCGATAAATTTTAAATAATGAACTTTATTAACACATTCATCTATTTGATGTGGTCCTTGACCTGGCCCTATCATTAAGAATGGAAATGCTTCGCTTTTACCTTTTAATAAATTAGATGCATCCGTAACGGCAACTGTTGGTGTATCTATCAAAGCAGAAGAATCAAAATATGTTTGAGCCAGTTGATGCCCTAATTTAAATAAGTGATTGTCGCCCGTTGTTACAACTGGGTCAAGATCTAAATAGATGTCATGAGTTAGATGTGCCCCTCTTTGATTCGTTTCGTTGATATATTTCTCGAATAGTGCTTTAACTTTTGTATTATCATATTCTGGAATCGTACGAACATTGAATGTTGCAGTTGCATGATCAGGGACAGAATTGACTTGAGAACCACCATTAATCATGCTATTGGTCATCACAAGTCCTTGAATTCTAGTTTGAACTTCGTCTTTACTTACAAAACTAGGCAATTGATCAGCCATCTGATTGACCATATTACCATAATCTAGCGCCGTCCCTTTTATACTTTGGGTAATGTCTTCATATGCTTGATTAATATTTTGAATCAATTCAATGAGTGGTGTAATTGCATTTTCTCCCATAAAAGGTGTAGAACTATGACTTGAACGACCCTTAGATGTGATTTTAATATCCATTGATCCTTTATGAGCATATACAATACTTGGATAAGATGGTTCTGCGATGACTAGAGCATCGACATCATCCATGTAACCTTTATGATATAATTGTTCTGATCCTGCTTGTTCCATTTCCTCTCCAGCAGTTGCTAATAATTTAATGGTACCATTTTTTAATTGTCCACTTGTTTTAATTTCATTCATTGCGATGACTAAGGCAGCCAATCCCGACTTCATATCCGCAGCGCCTCGTCCGTATAAATGACCATTTCGTTCAGTCAATTCAAATGGTGGCGATGTCCAATCATCATGATTCCCTTCATTTACAACATCCATATGTCCTGATACTGCAACGACTGGTTTACCAGACCCTATGGTTGCGATGAGATTTGCACGTTGACCTGAAATATAATCAATGTGTGTGTCAATATCATATTGATTAAGCCATTGGGCTAAATATTGTGCTACAGCTAATTCATTATCATTGACTGAAGGGATAGCCACAATTTCTGATAAAATTTCGACCTTTTGTTCATTAGTTAATACACTCATATATGTCACTTACTTTCCTATTATTTTAAAATATCGTTAAATGTTGTGTTCTTATTCAAAAATTTGATTATAATATAGTTAATGATTATCGAAGTTAATGGAGGATACACTTTTGAAGAAATTACTAGCAAGCATTGTTATTTTTGCACTTGTATTAGCTTTAGGATTTTCTGTTTTTGCAGCTTTGACACACCAAAATAAATCATCTCTTCATAAAGCCGAACACAAAACTGAGGAAAAAGATAAAAAGAAAGCATCAAAAGATAAAACGGAAAAAACTACAACAAATCAAGAATCTGTTCAAGCTGAGCCTACGAATTCACAACAAAATAATGTAAACAGTTCCAATCATTCAGCTAATCAACAACCAACTCAAAAATCATCCCAAGCTAATCATCAGACATCACCTAGCCAATCAGCTCAATCTAAACCGTCAAATCAACCGGCACAAAAAAGTAATAATCAGCCGGCACGTACACAACAATCTGAACCAGTAAATAAACCAAAGACAAGTACTGAATCAGCACAAGGTCAAGGCGGTCAAGGTGGCCAAGGATCAAATAACAATAATAATGCAAATCGCTCAGCTCAAAACAATAGCACTTCAAACAAACAAAGCAAATCAGAATAATATAAAAGACAGGATTAAGTCATTCTCATTGGCTCTTACTTGAGCTGAATGCCTTATCCTGTCTTTTTTTATTAAACACTCAATGATTCATGAGTCTGATTTGAATCAAAATTTCTTCTAAATACCTTTAACTAATCTAGTGGAATCTCATACCACCATCAACGATAATTGTTTGTCCAGTAATATACTACACACGCTCCTTAAATGTATTCACTTATTATAATATCACTCAAGAATATATTTTTTGTGTATAACTCGTGTCTTAATGTATATTACATAAAAAAATTCTAGCACTTAAGGCATACATATAATGCCTAAGTGCTAGAAACTCATTCATTTTATTCTGTTACATTACTTTCATCAACTTTAGATGAAACTTTTCTCATCAATGGATCTGTGATTGGTTTTAAAATAACACCAACTATGATAAATCCTAATCCAAATAATGCTAAGATAATCACTTTTGTAATTAATATTTCTGGAACAATACCCCCTACCGTTTCACGTAAAGCATCAATCGCATACGTAAATGGTAAATATGGCGATATCGCTTGGAAGAACTTAGGCGTTGTTTGAATTGGGAAGGTACCTCCACCACCTGCGATTTGTAATACTAAGAAAATAATCGCAATCGCTTTACCTGGGTTTCCTAATAACGATACACAAGTATAAATAATTGAGTTAAATACCAGTGAACAGAACACTGCTATCGTCACAAATAATACTGGCGACTCGACGGCTGCTTTTAATATAACTAAGTCTCCAATTGATACAATTAATGCTTGCACTATACCTAGTAGGAAGAAGAAGCCTGCTTTACCCATGAAGATTTCTCTAGGACTAAGTATTGATTTTAAAGACTCATGTTTGTTATCTACGGATAATAAACTAACCATTAACAATCCTCCTACCCATATGGATAAGGCTGTATAAAACGGTGTCATTCCTGAACCATAATCTTTAACTGGGAACACGTCCGTTGTCTTTTTATTTATTGGATGTGCAATGACATCAGCTTGCTTTTTCAAATCATTTTTCAATACATCGATTAAATTATCTACCGCATCGTCTTTATCTAATTGTTTAAATATTTTATTGGCTTTCTTCAAATCTTTCTCAACACCTGGTAATTTATTTTCTGAGAAATCCGCTAAATTTGACAGTGCTTCTTTAGCTCTTGGTTGGTTCTCATCTAATAAATTCACCGCATTATCATATTTACTAAATAATGATGGTAAATTGTCATTGACTGCTTGAGTAGCATTCGCTAGACGTTGTTCTAATCCAGGTAAGTCATTACGCACAAAGTCTGCCGCTTTAGCTACATCTTTCTTCACTGTAGGGAAGTAATCTTGCGCTGTTTTCATTGCGCTAATATACGTTTGTTCTATACCTGGTAATGCTGTTTGAATACGATCAATACGTTTTTTACCACTATCTAATATACTTTGTCCTGAATCAATCACCTGATTGATTGAATTTAATTTAGATTGAACGGTTGATAATGCTTGTTGACCTGATGCCAATTGTGACGTAATATCATTCGAAATGTTTAATAAACTTTGATTTAATTCTTTCTTAACATAAGTACGGAATTGACTTAATGTCTTATTCGTATCACCAATTTTATTCAACACATTTATCGTTTCTGATTTACCAGAACTACCATTTGATAAGGCATCGATTAATTGATTGGTTGTTTTCAACTGATCATTGAGTTGATTATTGGCTGTTTTTATTTGCTTAATTTCTTTTGATAAATCAACATCTTCGTTTTTCTCAAGCTCTGATAATATATCAATAAATTGTTGATTATATTTCGTAGCATTTTCTAAACGAGATGATACATTTTCTAACGGTTCTTTAAACTCAGTCGGTTTGTCTGATGCCAAAATACCGTATGAGATATGTTTCAATGCACCGATATCTTTTTGAGATGCTTTGGCCTGAACATCACTTAAATTAGAAAGTGATAATAATGATTCAGTCAATGCTGTATTCATTGATTTAACATCATTTGAACTTACTAGCTCATTTGACTGGTTACTTTCATTATCACCGGAAGTACTTAATGATTGCGTCTTGATTCCAGATTGATAACTATGTCCCTCGTCGTGTTGTTTATTATGAGCACTTTGTTGACGGGCACCTTGCTGACGTAAACCTTGGTTAACATCATTATTTACATTTTGGGCACGTCCTGTTGCATCTTGATAATCACCAACTCGATTTTGAACTTGTGTTAAAAATCCTTTAGCATCTGTGAGTTGGTCGTTCGCAGCATCAATACCTTGTCCCGCTATAGAGACACCTCTATTGATTTTAGGAAATTTTGCTGGTACATCATTCGCTGCTACATTTAGTACTCTTTCAATATCAGGCATATAATTATTCAGCGCTATTATTAATTTGGCCTTTTCATTTAATGCTGGTATTGATGAATTAACTTGATTTAATCTTTCTTGTGCATCTAAAATATCACCTTTATAATTACCTAAATTTCTAAATTGATTCGCATAGCGATCAAGGTCATCTTGGTGTTCATTTAAATAGATGATTTTATTTTTAAACTTATTAATTTCTGGTAGTGACTGATTTGCTGCATAGACCGCATTTTTTATTTTATTAATTGTTGGCACTTCATCTTCAATTTTTAGACCTACTTTATTCGCCTCTGATAGTAGTGCTTTCGTCACGGTTTGATTAAATTGTTCATTAGCTTTTTCTACCACTAATGAAGAGCCTGTATCTGTTAATTTCGCCGCAACAGCATTAATTTTCTGATTGACTTTGAAATCGACATCCGCTTTTTCAGGGTGTTTCCTTAATGTTCCCGTAATTTGATGTGTAAACTTGCTCGGTATGTATATGCCTGCATAATATTTCCCCATTTTAATTTCATGATCTGCTTTTTCACGGCTAACAAATTGCCAATCAAAGCTATCATTTTTCTTGAGGGTTTGTACCATTTTATTACCTACATTAATCTCTTTCCCTCTAACTTTGTCACCTTTATCTTCATTGACAATCGCTACTTTAATATGGCCTGTATTTCCATATGGATCCCACATTGCCCATAAGTTAAACCACGCATAAAATGAGGGTAATATGGCTAATCCCGCTAATATGATCCAAACTGCTGGTGTTTTAGCAATTTTCTTTAAATCTGTTTTAAACAGCTTTAGTGCGTTTTTCATTGTCACACTCCTAAAAACGATTAATTAACTTTCCTATCTATTATTGATATCGCCATCATATTTATACTTATTTTACCAAATGTTAGATTACATTTTTCCAAAAACAATTTATTTTTCTGATAAAGGTTAGTATAATTAGATTTACTAGATTGTTTCAATTTGTTGATACGTATCAACTATAAATGTCATAAGTTAAATTATAACAAATGTCTAATAAATATCTCAATCATTTTTCAAATATTTAAGGGAGCTAATCACAGATGTCTAAAGATAAATTCTTGATATATTTACTTACAACTACATTAATTGTGCCATTTTTCTCAACAGCACCCATAGCTAATGCTGCAGATGACCACTCAACAACGCCGTCTTCATCATCACAACAGCGTGATACTCAAAGTGACAATGATTCAACAAACAATGATGATAAACCTACTAAAGACACACAAGACGATGATGAAATGGACACACCACAAGAAAAGCATGAAAAAACTAAGAAACCATCCCGTGAAGACACTAAAAAGGATGGACAAGACAAAGCGCAACAACAAAAGCATCACGGAACACAAACATCTGTTACAGATGATAATTATAAAAAATCACATCAATCAACAAATTTAATTAATCAATTTTATGATGGATTATCCACGCATCAATCTGACTTTAATCGATTATGGTCTCCAGACCAATATGACAATAGTTTTAGTTTAACAACTTTAATTCAAAATCTATTTCATTTTGACTCTGATATTTCAGACTATGAACAACCTTCTCATGAAGAAGATGATACAAATACAACGTCTGAAAATGAACAATCGAATAATAATGATACGATGACTGATAATGGTCAAGATACAGATAATAGCGATAGCTCTGAAAAGGATCCACAACAAGACGAGTCTATTAAAGATAACCAATCTATTAATAATAACGAAGATGAAAATAGCAACCTAACAGACCAAGATCATCATTCACAAAGTGATGAAGTTCAAGATCATCAACAAGGCGACAACAATCAACAAGATCATGCTTCAAATCAATCGAATGGTTCGAACAAGAATGACAAATCATCATCTAATCAAATCATTTCCGACTCAGCAATTGATTCCATTTTAGATGAGTATAGTGAAGATGCAACGAAAACGCAAAAGCAGTATCAAACATCTAAAGATAAACACACTCAAGATGAAAAACAACAAGATACAACACCAAACAATACAAAACAGCAAGACGTCAATCCTCAACTTCCAACACCGGATGAATTAAAACATAAAACAAAGCCCGCACAATCATTTGAAGGTGATTTTAAACAATCGAATACACGTGCCACTGGATTGTTTCAACAATTACCTAAAATAGAAGACAGTACTTTAACAGATGGTGATATCAATATCGTTGATAGTAAAAGTACGAGAGATTTTATTAAAACGATTGCCAAAGATGCACATCAAATAGGTCAAAAAGAAGACCTTTATGCCTCAGTAATGATGGCACAAGCTATATTAGAATCTGATTCTGGTAATAGTGCTTTAGCACAGAAACCTAATTTTAATCTATTTGGCATTAAAGGAACTTATCAAGGTCAGTCAGTTTCATTTAATACTTTAGAAGCTGATAGCTCAAATAACATGTTTAATATTACAGCTGGATTCCGTAAGTATCCTGATACAAAAGCGTCACTCGAAGATTACGCACGTTTAATTAAAAAAGGTATAGATGGTAATCCTAACATTTACCGACCAACATGGAAGAGTGAAGCATCTAATTACCAGTCAGCAACTTCTCATTTATCACGTACTTATGCGACTGATCCTAATTATGCTAAGAAATTAAATAGTATTATAAAACATTATCATTTAACTGATTTTGATAAGAAAGACATGCCAAGTTTGGATAAATATAATCATACGATTCATAGCGATGCTCAATCACAATCAAGTTTCAAACCATTCGAAGAAAGCGAAGGAAGTTCAAGCTATCCACAAGGACAATGTACATGGTATGTAGATCAACGTATGAAACAATTTGGTCAATATATTCATAGTAATTTAGGCGACGCACATCATTGGAATAATCGTGCAACACGAGAAGGTTATCAAGTATCTTCAACACCTAAAAAACATACCGCAGTCGTTTTTGAAGCTGGTCAATTAGGTGCAGATACACAATATGGCCATGTTGCTTTCGTAGAAAAGGTTAACGCTGATGGTTCAATCATCATTTCAGAATCAAATGTTAAAGGATTAGGTGTTATCTCATATAGAACTATTGATGCAGATGATGCAGCACAATTGGATTATATAACGGGTAAATAAATCACTCGGATTACACCATTAAAAAGAGCGAGACAAAGTTAACTTTGTCTCGCTTATTTTAATTTATTTTGATCTTTTACGTTGACTAAACCAGATTATACTACCACCGATAATGGCTATAACTAATGCAATAGGCATCCAATGCTGCTTAACTGTTTGACCTGCATCAGGCAATGATAGATTACCATCGTCATTAAATAATCCATCTAAGAATCCATCATTAGAACCCAGTGTTAAGCCTTTTTCAGGTGTAGGTGTGGGAATATCCGGAATACCATCCAACAGACTACCACCTGAATTAAGTTGATCTAATAAATGAGAACCGTTATTTGAATGTTGATTGATTCTATCAAAAATGCTTGGTCTATTCTTGATTGGAGAAACTATATAATCTAAATCTTTCTTAGCACTGTCCATCTTTTGTTGCAATTGCAATAAATCATTAGCTTTACCGTTAATGGCAGACTTGATTAAATCTAAAGCACTTGCTTTATCACTTTGTATGCGATTAATGACATCTGCTAACACCTTTGCTTTTCCTTGTTCTATTCTCGTTGCTAATATAGTTTCAATCGCTTGTCGTTTATCTTTTGCATTATTTAATACATCATTTAAAATGTCATCCGCACTTACATGCCCTTGTTTATCAATGTGTCGTTTGAGTTGCTCCACAATTTGTTGATTGGATAATTGGCCATTTGCTAATTGTTTCGCAATACGTTGTGCTTCTTTATCTCCTAATCGTGTAGCAAGTAGTTGCTTAATTAATTGTTGCTTATCTTTAGATTGATCTAACATTGATTTTAAAATATTATCTGATGATGTATGTGCAAGTCCATCCAACTGCTTATCAATTTGATTGGCAATTTGATGATCTGTCTTACCTTTCGTTTGAATACGTTTCATTGCTTGTTTCGCTTCATTTTGACTCATTACTTTATCCAAAATGGATTGTGTCGCTTTATGTTTATCTTTGGATTGTTGCAACTGATTAAGTATTAAATCATGTTGTTGATTCATGCGTTGTTCTGTTTGACGAATATCTTGTTTTAAAGCCTGTTTACGTTGCTTGTTAAAATCACTTCGTTGATTGACATCCTTTTCTAGTGCCTTAAGTGTATCCCTTTTATTATTAATGTATTGATCATCATTCATTTTATTAGAAGCTAATTGACTAGAAATCGCTTGATCTATTTTGTCACTACCCTCTAATTCCTTTGTAATCTTTCCTACATGTTCATCTTGTTTATGATCTGATTGTTTCACATCCGCTTCGTTTGCAATGTGTTTTAAATCATCTAATGTTTGTTGTTCTTTAATGTTAGTTTGAGGCAGTTTTTTAGTAGTTTCTTGCGATTGATATTTAGAATCTTGTTGTGCATCTTGACGTTGGTTAGATGCACGCTTGGAACCCTGTTGTGTTTTTGTTGTGTTTGCATCTTCATCTAATGTTGTATCTTGTTTTATTTTATCTAAATCATCTAGCACTGACGTTTGGTTACGATTTGACGTTTGCTGCGTATCACGTACATTACTTTGACTTTGTACCTGATTCGTTTCATCGCTTTTTTGTTGAGGGTTATCAACCTTTTCTGAAGATACATCCAAATCCGCCAAAATTTTGTCTAGGTCTTTAGTAACATCATCATTGTCTTTAGTGTCTTTTACATTTTCATTATTCTTTTCAGTAGACGCGTTTTTATCTGAATTCGTTGTTTGATGTGTTTCTTTATCTAATAACTTTAATTTACGATCTTCTTTTTTAGCATCTTTTATTATCTTATCCAATGTTGCATTATCAGATACATCATCTAATTGTTTGTGGTAATCCTGTCTTGAATCTTCTTTTAAATGTGTAAGTCGATCAATGTCATCTTTAGCGTCATCGATTTTATCTTTCAATGACTCATCTTTTGATTCAGATGTATGAAATGAAGATGAGGTTTCTTTTGCTTGTGCTGTCATGTCACTAGCAAAACCATAACCTATCATTGACCCACTGATTAAAAGTGCTGAACAAGATAATTTCAAACACATGCTGACTTTGTCGAATTGTATATCTTTCATGTTTTCAATCTCCTTTAATCAATTGCCGTTTTAAAATTCATCTCCATTATATAACAAAGTGCTATAAAATTACACTTCGCATTTTTAATAGCATCTATTTATCTTATCAGTCAATCTTAATAAACAAATAATTTGTAACTATATGTATATCTCCTTATAATTCAATCAAGTTAAATTAGTTAATTCTAATATATAATTTAACTTAATTTAATTAGAAACGGAGTTTTTGAAATGGCAGAATCAATTTATTCAACTACAATGATTAGTAATGGTGGCCGTGATGGTCGTGTATTTAGTCCAGATAATACGTTTGTCCAAAATTTAGCAACACCAAAAGAAATGGGCGGTCAAAGTGGTAACGATACTAACCCTGAACAATTATTTGCGGCAGGTTATAGTGCATGCTTTAACAGTGCACTATCATTAATTTTATCTCGTCATAAAGTTAATGACGCAAACCCAGAAGTTGAAATCACGATTGAATTAGTGAAAGACGCTACAGATAATGGATTCAAATTAGCTGCAGACATTGAGGTTACGTTAGAAAATGTATCTCAAGAAGAAGCTGAACAATATGTAGAACAAGCACATCAATTCTGTCCATATTCTAAAGCAACACGTGGCAATATTGATGTTAACTTAAAAGCCAACGCACAATAATTGTATTTAATTATTTATTGAACTCTTTCGTTTGATTAATGAACAACGCCTAAATACCTATTAAGTGGTGGTGAGTATCTAACTTGCCCCACTTTTTTTATATAAAGTTTTAACTCTTTGACGCATCATGGGGGAATCATGCCATAGTCATCCCAATTTCGATCTTTTTTATTAAAACTGTGTATTTAGCTTATTATTTAACTGAATACAGGGAATACAACTTATAATAAGCACTTTTTAATTTCATCTGACTTTCGCCCTATCAAATTTTTTGTTTCATACTGTTAGGAGGCATCCACATGGCTTTATCTATCATACTTATTATTTTAGGCATAATTTTAATCCTTATTTCTAAAATTGTGATATATACTGACGAAAAACGCCATGAGTTAAAAGAGAAATTTTATTTACCTGGCTTATGTTTAGTATTGATAGGTATTTTAATTCTCATTGGTCATTTTGTCACAAGTTAACAGTGGCTATAACGACACATTAATCACGCTTCTTAGTTATCTTTTCAATAAAATGTCCAACAATTCTTACAATCTGTTTCATTTTTCAACGACTCAATAAAATTAATGGTGTTTCAAGCTGTTGAATCTTGTTAAATTAATAATTGTAACTTTAAAACACCACAGATTTCTCTCAATTAAATTGAGCTCAACTTCATAGCTCTGTCACAAGTTAACGAATAAAAAAACAAATAGGAGGAAATGTCTTGGCAAAACTTTTATACAAATTAGGCAAATTCATTGCTGAGCACAAATGGGTCAGTATCATTGCGTGGCTTTTGATTCTAGGCGTTATCATTACACCATTATTGATTAGCGCACCTAAATTTGATAGCAATATTACAATGAATGGTCTTAAATCATTAGATACAAATGACAAGATGTCAAAAGAGTTCCATCAAGATAGTGAAAAAGCATCGATGAAAATTGTAATACATTCTGATAAAAAGGATGGTATTACAGATAAAAGCACTAAGAAAGATATCGAAAAAGCACTTGATAATATTAAACAAGATGATGATTACGTACAAAACGTAAGTAATCCATATGAAACAAATCAAGTCAATGATGATAATGATACTGCAATTGCTACAGTCAATTATGTAGTCAACCAAACATCATTAAAAGATTCTTCTAAAAAAATTATCGATCGCGAAATGAAAGATGTGAAAGATGACCACAATGTTCAAATCGAACAAGCTCAAGGTGGTAGCGGTGGTTCTGAACCAGGTGGTAATTCAGAATTAGTTGGTATTGTCACTGCATTTATCATCTTATTAATTACATTTGGTTCATTAATCGCAGCAGGTATGCCAATTGTCAGCGCCATCATAGGACTAGGCTCAAGCATTGGTATCATTGCATTATTAACAAACGTATTCGATATTCCAAACTTTACATTAACACTAGCCGTAATGATTGGATTAGCTGTTGGTATCGACTATTCTCTATTCATCTTATTTAGATACAAAGAAATCAGGAAAAAAGGTACCCCACCTGTTGAATCCATTGCCTTAGCTGTTGGTACAGCAGGAAGCGCAGTTATATTCGCCGGCTTAACAGTTATGATTGCCATTTGTGGTCTTTCATTAGTAGGTATTGATTTCTTAGCTGTTATGGGATTCGCATCTGCAATTAGTGTTTTATTCGCGGTACTTGTCGCTTTAACATTATTACCTGCATTAATTAGTGTTTTCCATAAACGTATTAAAATCAAAGACAAACCAGAAAAAAGTAAAGACCCTAAAAATCATCCATGGGCTAAATTTGTAGTTGGTAAACCAGTACTAGCTATTATTATCAGTTTAATTATTTTAATCGCAGCTATTATACCAATTTCTGGAATGCGTTTAGGTATGCCAGACGATAGCTTAAAACCTAACGATTCATCCGCACACAAAGCGTATAACTTAGTTACCGATAACTTTGGTGCCGGATATAACGGTCAAATTGCGATGCTTGTAAATACTAAAGACGGTGGCAGTAAAAAAGACATTGAATCTGATCTAAATAGCATGCGAAAAGATCTTAAAGATATGGATAATGTGGATACTGTCGAAAAACCTCAATTAAATGATAATAACCATTATGCATTAATCTCTATCATTCCTGAAGATGGACCTAATGCGAAATCAACAAGCGATTTAGTTTATGATTTACGTGATTATAATAAACAATCCAAAGAAAAATACGACTTTAATACAGAAGTAACAGGCCAAAGCGTGATCAACATCGATATGGCTGAAAAATTAAATAATGCTATCCCAGTATTTGCTGGTGTTATCGTATTATTAGCATTTGTATTATTAGTATTCGTATTCCGTTCAATCCTTGTTCCATTAAAAGCCGTTCTTGGTTTCGTATTATCATTAATGGCAACACTCGGATTCACAACATTGGTCATGCAAGATGGCTTCCTTGGTGGCCTATTCGGTGTAGAAAACACTGGTCCACTATTAGCATTCTTACCAGTTATTACAATTGGTTTACTATTCGGTTTAGCCATTGACTACGAACTATTCTTAATGACACGTGTGCATGAAGAATATAGTAAAACTGGTGACAATGACCACTCTATTAGAGTAGGTATTAAAGAAAGTGGCCCTGTTATAGTGGCAGCTGCATTGATTATGTTCAGTGTATTTATAGCCTTTGTATTCCAAGACGATATGCAAATCAAATCAATGGGTATCTCACTAGCATTTGGGGTATTATTTGATGCCTTTGTCGTACGTATGACATTAATTCCAGCATTAACGAAATTATTTGGTAAAGGATCATGGTATTTACCTAAATGGTTAGGCAGCATCCTCCCAGAATTAGATATCGAAGGTAAAGCATTAGAACAAGATTCACATCAAGCTGAATCTCATGCATCTAACAATGAAGATCGTCATGGTGCTTACGCTACTGATCGTCGTGAAAGAGATGACAGAAACTTTGAAAGTGAACACCCATCACGTTTAGATCGTCAATATCATCGTGATGAAGATGAACGACGTTATCAAGATGATACACACCGTTCAACTTATACAAGCGAATCACACGTATCACGATTTGCATCCAATGAACCTAACGACGATGTAGATTATGAATCTTTATATAATAAACAAGGTAATGGTCACGATAATTATCCAAGACGTGACGACCGATTAGACGACCATTCTGAGCGTAGTCATTCATACGCACGTCGCTCTCAATCTCGTCCATAAAGTAACGAAGCACGTACAACTGATTTATTCAAACAATTATCAAATCAAACGAATGATCAAGACATGCTATTTAATGCATTAATGTTATATGCAAGAGAAAATAGTAAAGATGTATACGATCAATATTCAAATCATACTGACAACAAACATCGTACCGATTTCAGTCATGACGATGATAGATATTAATCTTAAAAAGGAGGATATGCTGAATGTTTAAAACAAGAGGTTTCAAACTGTTAGGCCTGTTTGCCACTATTGCCTTAGCTATCGTGCTAAGCGCGTGTGGTAACGGTGGCGGAAGTTCATCAAAAGATGGCAATACTTCCCTAGGCAATAAAGAAATCGAATTACCATATATTGCTAGTGATAACTCAGCGCCACGTACATTAGTCATAGCTGAAGTTCTTAAAAAAGCGGGTTATGACGTTACAACTACACCTGTACAAGCAAGTGGTCCATTATATGCATCTGTAGCTGAAAATGCAGATTCATTCCATGCGTCTGGTATTTTCCCATCTACAGATAAAAGTTACTACAATCAATATAAAAGAAAATTATCCGTTTACGACAAAAAGAACCTTGTCGATGATGTTAAAGTAGGCTTAGCCGTACCAAAATATGAACAAAATATCGACTCAATTGCTGACTTAAAAGATAGCAAGAAATTTGATAAAGAAATTCAAGGTACAAACGCTAGAAATGGTGTCATGAAACAAACTAAAAGTGAACTTGATGAAGATAATCTAGACGGTTATAGCCTAAAAGAATCTTCTGACCAAGATCAATTTAAAGCAGTTCAAAAAGCTTATAAACAACAACAACCAATTCTATTTACAGCAATGGATTCTAGTTGGTTCTCTAAAGAATTAGGCGTTAAAATGTTAAAAGATCCTGACAAAATTTATGGTAAAGAAGATCAACATATTAACTTAGTATTTAATAAAGAATTCAAAGCTAATCATCCAGCAGCATACACAATTGCAACGCGTATGTCAGACGACTGGAGCAAAAAAGACGAAGATCAATTAGCTAAGAAAATCTTCAAAGACCAGAAAAATCCAGAACAAGTTGCCAAAGACTATGTTGATGACAACGATAATAAAGTAGATGAATGGTTAGAAGGTATTGATCATTAATTCTTCTATTAAAATCTAATAACTCCGAGTAACAATCATGTAAGCAGGACTTGAGCTATCTATTCTCAAGTCCTGCTTTTTTGTGTTGTCTCCGCAATTCAATAATGGGTATTCCATGTAAAAAGCATTTATATTTGGTAAAATAACAACGTCTATGATAAATTATCTATCAATCTTATCTTAATAAAATGACTATTAGGGGAGTCCTGCTTATGACGACATCTACACAAAAACGTATGATAAAACATATTAATCAAACAGTTTTTGAATTATTAAATGACTATCACTTTGATGACATCACTGTACAGAAAATATGTAACGCTGCTGAAATTAATCGCAGTACATTTTATCGATATTTCCAAGATAAATATGACTTACTTTATTCATTAACAGAATATATGAAAGAAGCACTCGATTTAGATTCTTTACATCAGCACGGTTCAACAGATGCATTAGAATCATTTATCTCATTCATCAATACACATAAACCTGTATTTAAACATTTACTTGTCGCATCAAGACAAGACGATGTCTTTCGCAGCTTGACTCAATTCTGTAGTGAGAAAATATTAGAAGGTGCTGAGTGTAATAACGATTTATTAGCACATAAAATTATGAACAGCGATCATCCACAATTAATTGCTGATTTTTATAGTAGTGGGCTTATAGAAATTATAAGAAGATGGGTAGAGAATAATTACAATTACTCTGAAGCAGAAATTTTATCAGCATTACACGATACACTTGATTTTTCTAGCCCTGTCAATCATGTTTCTACCACCTAAATTTGGTGGTATTTTTGGTCATATCATTGATCAATAGATATTCAACCTGCCTAATTTTTTGGGGTTATCTTAATGTCAGCTGCTTCTATTCTCTTAGCTTTAACGCCTATCGTGTGGATAGTGCCCTTCCTTTCATCATTAATCTTTGGTGTGAGTTATATTTTCATTACAGGTGTACTACTCGTTTGGGGTGTGAAGATATTTGTGAAAAATGCGTCATTAGGTATCGGAATTCCATTTTTAATGTTAGCCGTTGGGCAAGTTTTGGGCTCAATTGTAGCAGGACCGTTTATAGCAGATTTAGGTTATACAATGACCTTTATTATATATGGTTTAATAGGTTTAGTCGCTTTATTACTATTTCCAAAAGTTGATGTACAACCTCCAAACGTACACATTGATGGTGACTATACAGAACTACAAAAAGTGAATAAAGATTTAATATAATTATCAATATGTCTAAATTATAATAGCCAGTCAATGTGTTTTTAACACCGCATCGACTGGCTATTATTTTATATTCAATGTTTAATTACGAAAGTGCTATTAACCTTAATCATCATTTTTATTATCGAAGTTTCTACCTTCTAATCCTGCTAATTCTTCTTTAGAAGCATGAGGTGCTTTCATTTCGAATACTTGATCAACAACTGTATAATCATAATATCCTAAACGTGCGATTGGACGAATTGATGGAATATCTAATTTTCCATCTTCAGTGATGACTTTATCATCGATATGCACTTGAACAACACGTCCAATTACAATATCTACTGTGGATACAGGATCACCAGTTGGTATGCGAATCGTTTGAACATATTCACATTCGAAATGTACTGGAGACTCCTTTACTCTGTAGCCAGGTGCTTCAATACATGATTCTTTAGTGACCCCAGCATAGTCAAATTCATCTTCATCGGGTGCTAATGCTTTAGATGATAAATTAACCGCCTCTCTTAAATCATACGTAGCCATATTCCATACAAACCAACCCGTCTCTTCGGCATTTTTCACAGTATCTTTACGTTCGTGATCACCTAATACAGACTGATTCGCCGCAAACATAACCATAGGTGGATCCCAAGTTAAATTTTGGTATTGGCTATAAGGTGCTAGATTATCTTTACCATCTTTCGAAACTGTAGATATCCAACCGATAGGTCTTGGTACTGTACTACTTTTAAACGGATCATGTGGCAATCCATGAGATTTAGTGCCTTGCTTTGGTGAATAATTCATCGTTTCTCACCCCTATTAAATATTTGTATTTCTTCAATCATATAATAGCTATGTATATAATTCTAATACTAAAAAACGATTCATTTATAGCCATACACTATAAATAAATCGTTTAAATATATATCATATCTATTAACCAAGTCATTCATTATGTTTTTTATTTAATGTGCACTTTCATCTTTAGGCATAAATAGCGATACAATAAATGAAATAAGTCCAATACATGCGATTGAAGCAAACATTAAGAAATATTGTGGTAATTTAGCGATATAAATCATTAGTATAGGTGCAATGGCTGTACCCATAAATAATATAACAGTATTAACTGATAAGAAGAATCCTTGATTATGTTTAACAGTCATACCCACCTTCGAAATGACTGATGGAATCGCAAATGCAATACCAGCAACAAATGTAACACTAAATATTGTAATACAAATAATATTTGTCGTAATCCCCATCAGTATCAGTGATAACGTACTTGTTAGTAAGGCAAGTGAGATGACACGCTTAATACCTATCCGGCCACTTAAACGACCTCCTAACAACGATACTAGCATTCCTATCACACCAAACAATTTCACTAATGATGCTGTAGACATATCTCCATTCACTTTATCTGATAAGATATATAAATTTAAAATGGCATACATACTGATAAACATAATTAATAACGTAAATGAGATAAATAAACAGTATAAAACCTTTAAATTATCGCGAAAGTCTTTAAAGTTATTAAAGAATTTAAGTAATTGTACATCCGCATTTCGACGTGGGCTTTCTGGTACATAGCGGTAAATAACAAATATTAAGCACAAATATAATACAGTTAAAGTGAAATATACCCAATGCCAGTTAAGATGATGAACAATGAGTTCACTTAAGTTCTGTCCTAATACACCAGACAACATGAAACTTGTACTAATAAAACTAATTGCAGTAACTCTTTTTTTAGCTGGATATGTTTCCGTCGTATACGTGATTGCTACTGGAGAAAATGTTGCAGCGAATATACCTTGTATTGCACGCATAATGAGTAATAGTGAAAATGATTGTACAAACCCGATAATAAAGCAAATGATGGTCAAACCGCTTAAACCTATTAATATGGTTTTTATTCTTCCATATTTGTCAGAAATTGTTCCATAAAACAAACAACTTATCGAATACATAATTGAAAAAATAACTCCATTTAATGTTGCTACCGATTGAGGTATATGAAAGGAATGCGCAAATGCTGCTGTAAGTGGAAGTGCAGTATATAAGCTACCCATAACGATAATTCCAGAGAAAAATAGAATTGTAGTGATTAGATTATAATGACGTTGTTCCTCCAATGATACCGATACTCCCTTTCTATTTATGATAACGATAACTATTATTACACTTTATCCAATAAAACTAAAGAACCTATTTAATTTTCAAAAAGTTTTAAATTTACGGCAAATTAAATTGTTATAACAAATATGCTTTTTTACCCCGAAAATAGCCTCAATAATGAGGCGAACAAATCGTATTGACTTTCAACTAACAACGATATATAATATATCCAGTATAAAAATTATATTGGAGGTGGCAACTATGAAAATTGAATTAGGATTAACTTCATTTGCCGATAATAGTGCGATTCATATGCCGGAAGGTTCAGAACTTCCTATTTCAAATGCACAACGAATTAGAAATATAGTAGAAGAAATAGAATTGGCAGATCAACTAGGCTTAGACATCTATGGCTTAGGCGAACATCATCGTAAAGATTATGCTGTGTCAGATCCAGTGACTGTGTTAGCTGCTGCAGCTGCACGTACTTCACATATCAAACTATCATCAGCTGTTACTGTTTTATCATCTGATGACCCAGTCAGAGTATACGAGCGCTTCTCAACATTAGATGCTATATCTAATGGTCGAGCTGAAGTAATGATAGGTAGAGGATCATTTATTGAATCTTTCCCATTATTTGGTTACAACTTAAATGATTATGAAGATTTATTTAATGAAAAACTTCAAATGCTATTAGAAATTAATAAGCATGAAATCATCAATTGGGAAGGCAAATTACGTCCTAGCGTTGAAAACACAGGCGTTTATCCTAGAATAGAACATGGCGAATTACCGATTTCTATCGCTACAGGGGGCACACCTGGATCATCATTACGAGCAGGTGCATTTGGTTTACCCATCACTTATGCTATTATTGGTGGTAATCCTAAACGATTCGCACGTAATATAGAAATTTACAAATCTGTTGCTGAATCATATGGACATGATCCATCTCAATTACCAATATCTGTACATTCTTGGGGATATATTGCTGACACTGACGAGCAAGCTAAACGCGAATTCTTCCCTTCATTAAAAGCACATCAAGATGTACTTGGTAGAGAACGTGGTTGGCCACCTTTCAATGAACAATCTTTTGAACGAGAAATCGGAAGCGAAGGTGCGATATACTTAGGTAGCCCTGAAACAGTCGCACAAAAAATTATTGAAACTGTAGAAACTCTAGGTCTTAATCGTTTTATGATTCATACTCCAGTCGGATCAATGCCTCATGAAAAAACAATGCATTCAATCCGTCTTTTTGGGGAAAAGGTTAAACCTATAGTAGATAAATATTTTGAAGATAAATAGGAGGAAATATTTTTATGATTTTACGTTATGCTACAAATTTAAAACTTGCTAAAGAACTTTACGATGCATCAAAACCAAAATTACAAGGTGACCAAGGTATGTCAGATACATTCACAAATGTCTTCGGTATGCCTGAAAAATCAGTTAAATTAGCTGGTACGATTGAAGCAGCTGCTGCAGGCTTATTCGCAGTAAGCTTCTTAAGTAAAACTGCTTCACGTTTAGGCTCATTAGCTACAATTTCAGTACTAAGTGTAGCAGCTTACAAACACTTCGAAGCTGGACATGGTAAAAAAGGTGCTCAACATGCATTAGACTTATTAGGCTTAGCAACATTAAGCTTATTCGATACTTTTGACGGTAAACGCAAATAATTAACACGGAGGTCACATTAAGTGACCTCTTTTTATTTATATTTATTTAACATATACATGGGAATATGACACATATGATGATCTTCAGGATAATTTTCCAATCTATCTTGATGTTCGTTCGCACTTTTTACATAGTTAGACAGAGGTAAGACTTCCACTACAATATAATCACTATCTTCACGCTCATCAATAAAAGTTTGTGCTTCCTTCAAATGTTGCATATTTTCACTATATAATCCTGTTCTATATTTCTTACCTATATCTTGACCTTGTTGATTTAAACTATAAGGATCAATCACTTCAAAAAGATATGCCATAATATTACGAATAGTTAAACTATCCGGATCAAACGTTAACTTTACACATTCGGCATAACCATCGTATTCACCACTCAAATTTGATGTTGTTCCATTAGCTCTTCCAGCTTCAGTTGATACGATACCTGGTATAGTTTTAAAAAAAGCTTGAACGCCCCACAAACAACCGCCAGCTACATATACTATTTCCATCGTTCTCACCTCTTTATATGTATTCTACATAATATAAAGCCTTATCAAAAGTACTTACTTTGTTAGATAATATTAAGTGTTATTACATGATTGATGATTAGAGTGACAAAACTGTTATTTCATTGACACCTGATTCATAGGGCTTTCAAATGATTTGATGCTATATTTATATTGTACATAACGAAGTTTTGATAACTAAACATTTAACTTTATGAGTTAACTACAATAACTTAGATAAAATTTTTTTACTGTATAAATAAATATATTCAAGGGGAGGTTTTTTTGACTCATCATTCTATCAAATACTTAATTGGCGTAACTATCACTACTTCTGCTTTATTTCTTACATCACATCACGAGGCTTCAGCTGCAACTATAGAAAATAATCAAGTAGACCAAGGTTTTAATCATCAGTCGAATGGTAATGCCATCACTAATACTAATCAAACAGATTCATCTTATAATCACGACGAAAATGGTAACCCTATTACTGCGGAAAATAACATCGATAGCAGTTTTAATCACGACCAAGAAGGCAATCCTATTGCCTCGGACAATAATATCGATAGCAACTTTAATCATGACCAAAATGGCGATGCGATCGTTGCTGAGGATAATGTAGATGCTAGCTTCAACCATGATGGAGACGGTAATCCTTTAATGACAGCTAATAGCGTTGATAGTGACTTCAATCACGACCAAGACGGCAACCCTATTGCTTCTGATAACAACATCGATAACAATTTTAATCATAATCAGAATGGCGATGCGATCGTTGCTGATGATAATGTAGATGCTGGATTCAACCACGATGAAGACGGTAATCCTTTAATGACAGCTAATAGCGTAGATAGCAACTTCAATCATGACCAAAATGGCGATGCGATTGTTGCGGATGATAATGTGGATGCTGGCTTTAACCATGATGCAGTTGGACAACCTATTCATGCTAACAACCAAGCAATGATAAGTCGTTCAATGCAACAATCACATGATTCTACATCATCGCAATCAGCTATAACAACTCATCACCAATCAAAATCATTACCTGCAACCGGCCAAGAAAGAACACGTTCACCATACATCGGTTTTGTCATCACACTCGTTTTAGGTGTAGCTTTTATTTTATTAAGAAAATCATCTGCTAAAAAATAGGTTCACCATTTAAACACTTTTAATTTCATTACAATATATAATGCATAGAAGCACTAGCTAATTACTATTTATTTTATAGTTTTAGCCGGTGCTTTTTATATGGTTAATATCCATTTTTGCACAATTAAATAATATAAAATGATATTTAATTCAATCTTATAGAAAACATTTCATAAAACACTATTTTCTACAAAACTTTTTTAATTATTTTATATATTTGTATTGACTTAAAAATTTTTGGTGTTATATTTGTGTTGGAAATATTATTTTTAGGAGGTTTTAAAATGAAAGTTAAGTTTTTAACAGCAAGTTCTTTGTTAATTGCAACTTTGACATCAGCGACATTAATTAATCCAGCACATGCAGAAACGACATCATCAACCGATAATCACCAACAAACCACACAATCTCAACAACAAAAGACACCGAAGATTGATAAAGGTAATAACGTCAAACCTGTTGAAAAGAAAGAACGCGCAAATGTCATACTACCTAACAATGATCGACACCAAATTACCGATACGACATTAGGTCATTATGCCCCTGTTACTTTCGTACAAGTTCAATCAAACGAAGGTACATTTATTGCATCAGGCGTTGTTGTTGGTAAAGACAAACTTTTAACTAACAAGCATGTTGTAGATGCGACTCACGGAAATCCACGCGCTTTAAAAGCCTTCCCTTCTGCAGTTAATCAAAATAATTATCCAAATGGTGGCTTTACTGGAGAACAAATCACTAAATATCCAGGCAATGCTGACCTAGCCATCGTTAAATTCTCACCTAATGACAAAAATCAAAATATTGGTGAAGTTGTTACACCAGCCACTTTAAGTGACAATGCGGATACAAATCAAAATCAACCTATCACCGTTACTGGTTACCCAGGAGATAAACCGCTTGCTACAATGTGGGAAAGTAGAGGTAAAATCACTCAAATACAAGGTGAAGATATGCACTATGACTTAAGTACAACTGGTGGCAATTCAGGTTCACCTGTATTCAATAGCCGTAACGAAGTCATTGGTATTCATTGGGGTGGCGCAGCCAATAGCTATAATGGCGCTGTCTTTATCAACAAAGATGTACAAAACTTCTTAAAACAAAATATTGAAGACATTAATTTCTCAAATAGCGACAATAATGACGACAATAATGACGACAATGATAACAATAATGGCACAAACGATAATAACAATAATAATAACGATGACGATAATAACTATGATAATCCAGACGCAGCGTAACTTGCCACACATATTAATATAAAAATTCAGAATAAACAGACAACGTATACTTATAAATCAATCATCAAACATTATCGGAGGTTGTTAAATGCATCATTCATATAAACATATATCATTTAAATTAATAAGTATTCTCTTATTCGCCATACTTTTATTATCAACCATTGCTTTTACTGACCTTAACAAATCTTATGCCGCACAGAAGTCCAATCAACTAGAAATTAACGTTAAAAATGATAAAGTCCCTCAAAAAGTACAGAACCTAGCACAACAACAATATAAAGGCTATGCCCAAGCTCTAGACAAACAAAAAAACAGCCAACCTGGTGACTATCAATTAGGCGAAGCATTTAAGATCTATAAATTTAATGGTGAAGAAGATAATAGTTATTATTATCCAGTATTAAAAGATGGCAAAATCATTTATACATTAACAGTCAGCCCTAAAAGTGAAGATGATTTAAAACAATCTAAAGAAAATGCAAACTATAGTGTGAAAATCTCAAATTTCATCGCTAAAGATCTAGATGCTATCAAAGACAAGCACACAAATATAACTATTTTAACTGATGAAAAAGGTTTCTACTTTGAAGAAAATGGACAAGTTAAATTAATTAAAGCCACACCGCTTCCTACAAACATCAAAGACAAAGAAAACAATCAACATATGTCATCTCATCTTAAACAACAACTTAAAGCAACATCTGAGCCAACAAAAATAAATGAAAATCAAGCAGCTGAAGCCGACCAAGACAATCAAGTTCAATATGAAAATACATTAAAAAACTTCAAAATAAGAGAACAACAATTTGATAATTCATGGTGTGCTGGATTTAGTATGGCTGCCTTACTGAATGCCACTAAGAATACCGATAAGTATAATGCACACGATATTATGAGAACGCTATATCCAAATGTTAGCGAAGAAGAATTACCACAATTCTCAACTAACCCACAACAAATGATTAAGTACGGTAACTCACAAGGTAGAGACATTCAACATCAAAGTGGTATGCCTTCTTATAATCAAGTTGACCAATTAACTAAAGATAATAAGGGCGCTATGATATTAGCTCATAGTGTTGAAAATAATCCTAATGACCCTCATCTCGGTCACGCGATGGCAGTTGTCGGTAATGCTAAAATTAATAACGAAGAAAAACTGATTTTCTGGAATCCATGGGATACTGATTTATCTATTCAAGATGCCGATTCTAATTTACTTCATTTATCATTCAACAGAGACTATACATGGGACGATACAATGATAGGTTATTAATAAACATAATATAGATATTGATTGAAGGCAGGCGATGCTATGTATCAACTCCACTTTATTCATATTAATGACGACGCACTTACACTCACAAAGTCACAGCAAGACACGATTCACTTATTTTTGGGTAATTGGATTAACCCATCAGCTCAAAAATCTATTAGCATTCAAACTGGCGTTGATACGAATCACAATCAATATCAAATTCTTCAAATTGATACCGAACATCAACGTATTAAACTGACATCTGAAGTAGACCCTCAACTCATGTATATTTTAGACTATGAAGATACAAACCATATTTTCATACAAACGTCAGTTAAAGATTCGTACGGCACATCAAGACCCATAAGATACGAAAAAATCTAATACTACATTTAAAGCGTCGTTCAAAGTCATTGAACGACGCTTCCCTTATAAATAATTAATCAATTAATAATTGAATACCTCTGACGATATTAATAATAAATAATACCCCTGATCCTACGATAAATGCGATACCCAAAATAAACAAAATAACCATTAAAACAGTACTTTGGTTGTAAACTGCTGGTGCCATTACAAAACAAATAATTGCTAAAACCATACAAACCCAAGACATAACATGGTTTAATAACGCTTTTTTAGAGTACGTTGATGCAGGTGCATCTGCAACGATCCAAACAATAATTGGAAAAAGTACAGGTGCAAAGAATATACTTAAATAACTTAATGAACCCAATACATTACTTGTTCTATCGTTAACTATTTTTTGATTATCTTCCATCTTTATCACCTCTTCATTATTAAGGTTAACTGATTTCCCAGGTTATTCATCCTTACCACTCTTCGTTTAACCTTATACATTATATTTGTGAGTATTGTCTATATTATTTTTCATTATTCCTTTAAATTTATTCTTAAAACCATCTTAGAAATCGTCTCACCATCTCTGGTTCACATGGTCTATCCGAATAAACCACTTCATTGTTCACGATGGCTTTGGCATTTTCGATCATTTCTTCTATTTTATTTCTATAAGGTATTAACTTTCGTTCATCAAACAATTGATTTAAGACGAATGGTCTATGCTCTACAGAATGTGCATCCGATGCTATAAAGTGTGCTAAATGGCAATCCATAAAACGTAATGATAATTTTTGAACACTTTTGCCGAAATCACCTAACAACGAACTCGCTGTCAATTGACTCAATGCCCCGTTACAAATCAACTCATATAAGAGATACGGATTTTTGGCAATTGCTTTATTACGTTCTGGATGCGCTATGATTGGTATATATCCTAAAGATTGCAATTCATGACACAGTCGATTAGCATTATCAGGCACATCACCAAACGGTAGCTCAATCAATAAATATCGTGATTTATTTAATCCTTGTATACTGCCATACTCAATTTCATTAATCATTGCTTCTGTGAGCCTTACCTCTTGACCTGGAAATAATTCGATACCTAAGTCTTTAATTTCTGGTATCTTTCTCATTTCTGCTAATTTTAAAGAAACGTTTTGAAAGCTATTGTTAAATTTAGGGTTTAGATGGTGCGGTGTAGCTATAACGCCTGTGATACCTTCCTCTTTAGCTTGAATAAGCAATTGAATCATTGCTTGTTTCGTTTTTGGGCCATCATCCATATTAACCAATATATGGTTATGAATATCGATCATGATTTGTCATCTCCGTCATTTAATCATATATAATAGTGTTTAAACATTTAGTATATCCTTACAACATCAAAACATATTATATAAAATATTTATTTAATATTATTATACCACGATGCCTTATGAATATATATTCGATTGCTAACTATATTTTCATCCTTAAATGAGATTATCTATTAAAAAAATGCTTCATAAAAAAAGAGTTTCCCATAATGAGAAACTCTAGCCTATCTGCTTATTTAAACGATACGTTTACGTATTGCACCAGAAATCAAATCAACGATAGCTACCATGACTACTAGTCCAATTAATATAATACCTACACGATCCCAAGAACGTGTTTGAATTGCAAAGATCAGTGGCGTCCCAATACCGCCTGCACCTATTAAGCCAAGAATCGAAGCAGAACGTAAATTCAATTCAAATCGATAAAGGATTAATGATAAAAATGATGGTAAAATTTGGGGAATAACTGCAAACACTAACGTCTTCATTTTATTAGCACCGCTTGCTTTTAAAGATTCTACGGCACTAAAATCCAAACTCTCAATATCTTCTGCTAATAATTTACCTAACATACCAACAGAATGAATACCGAGTGCCAAAACACCTGAAAATGAGCCAGGGCCTACTGCTTTAATAAAGATTAATGCCATGACAATTTCTGGAAATACTCGAATAACACTAAGTATAAATTTGCTTATTCCTGAAACAGGTCGTAACTTCACCATATTTTGAGCACCTAAAAATGCAAGCGGAATACAAATAATGGCCGCTATAAAAGTACCAATTACTGCAATAGCAAATGTTTCTAATAACCCTCTTATTAAATCTTCGCCTTCAGGAATATAAATATAATTTAAATCTGGGTGAAACAAACCGTTAAAAATCGCTTTTAATATTTCAATAGATTTACTTTTGAGTTCTAAACTAGGCACACCTGAAAAAGCCCAAATAATTATACTCACTACTACAATTGCAATGAGCCACTGTTTAATCAACTTTTTGCGATGATTTTTAGTGTGTAATGGATATTGCGTTTCTTTAGTCGTCATGCGAGTTGTTCCCTCACTTTCGTACTAACGTAATCAATGATGACTACGATAACCAGCGTGAATAAAATAATCGTAGCTGTTTTCGGATATTGAAATAGACCTAACGTTTGATCGTAAAATAATCCAATACCACCCGCACCTACTAAACCTAGCACAGCTGAAGCACGTATATTCACTTCGAATGCATAAAGTACATATGAGGCAAATGATGATATCGCTTGTGGCACTACACCATAAACAATCCATTTCACCTTATTTGCACCTACCGCCGTCATCGCTTCCATAGGACCTGGGTCAATCGTTTCTAAAGATTCGTACAATAGCTTACCAATGATACAAATCGTTAGAATAAATAACGCTAAAATACCAGGAATTTGACCAATACCAAACACAGCAACAAATATCGCCGCAAGTAGTAAATCTGGAATCGTACGGACAATATTCAAAATAAATCGTGCAGGTATATTAATCCATTTCTTCTGTACTATATTACTGGCGCATAATAATGCAACTGGAATAGACACGATGCTTCCTAATACAGTACTAACAATCGCCATTCTAATTGTGTCTAACATGGGTTGTGTAATTTGACTTATGTAGCTCATATCAGGTGGAATCATTTGGGCAAACAAATCACCTATTTGAGGTAAGCCAACCATTAAGTCCCCAACATTAAAACCTGTATAAATAAAACTCCAAACAATTAACACAATGAGTAATACAAATCTAAAATTTGTCTTGAGCGACATTTTCCGCTTTAAATATGTATCATAATTCTGTTGTACTGGTGCGGTCATACTAATTCACTCCCAGCTTTTCATCTTCAATAATTGTTCGTCCATAAATGTCACTAAAGACGTCATCTGTCGCTTCAGAAGCAGGCCCATCATAGACCACTTCACCATCGCGTAATCCAATAATACGAGTACCATATTCTCTTGCTAAATCGACAAAGTGTAAGTTAATTAAAATCGTAATGCCTAATTCTTGATTGATTTTCTTTAAATCATCCATAACTTGTTTCGTTGTTAAGGGGTCTAATGATGCTACAGGTTCATCTGCCAATATGATTTCAGATTCTTGGCATAAGGCACGCGCAATTGAAATACGTTGTTGTTGTCCACCTGAAAGTTCATCCGAACGTTGATCATATTTATCTAAAATATTTACGCGCTCAAGTGCATGCATCGCTTTAATCTTATCTTCTTTAGGGAATAACCCAAGCACCATTTTCCAAGTCGGATGATAGCCTACTCTCCCACTTAATACATTTCTCAATACACTAGAACGTTTGACTAGATTGAAATGTTGGAAAATCATACCAATGTTGCGGCGCATTTCAAGTAATTCTTTACCTCGTGCTTTCGTTATCGATTGACCTTGAATGAAAATTTCCCCAGAGGTAATATCATGGAGACGATTGACTGATCTAAGTAACGTAGATTTACCTGCCCCAGATAAGCCAACAATAACCGCAAATTCTCCCTTTTCTATTTCTAAATTAATATTTTTTAATCCGACATGCCCGTTAGGATAAACCTTACTGACATCTTTAAATTCTATTTGACTCATGTTTGACACCTTTCTTTTACAAAGAAATACTAAGGTGAATTGAATATCATCCTCTCCCAATAATTTATCCAATTCAGCACTTAGCATTTCAAAGTCATGTACTTTGTTTAAGTCATTTGAACTATATTTACATCAATATGACGCGCTTCATTTATTAATGTAGTCTCTGTATGCATTACTTCATATCTTTAACTGCTTTTTCATTGTCTCTAACAACATCAAATTTAGAATCATCTGTATCAGTATAACCTTCATGTGAGTATACTTCTTTAATGATTTTGTGTCCCTCTTTAGTTTTTGAAATATCTTTAAATGCTTTTTTCAACTTATCTTGGAATTTTTTATCCATATCTGGTCTTACAGAAATCGTATCATTCGGAATGGCATCCGTAAGTTTTAAAATTCTAGTATCTTTGAATACATCTGGTTGGTCTTTCTTAACAATATTACGTGCATCATTAAATACGGCTGCTGCATCTACATCACCATTTAATAATGAAATGATAGCTTGGTCATGGCCTTTAACGTTCACGATTTTCATATCCTTAGTTGCATTAATACCCGCTTCTTCTTTTAATGTAGCTAATGGGAATGTGTAACCTGCTGTTGAAGTTACATCTTGTAAAGCAATTTTCTTACCTTTTAAATCTTTTAAACTTTTAATATCTGAGTCTTTTTTTATTAAAATTTCTGATTTGTAGTCATCCACAAGTTTATTGTTAGGTGAACCATCTTTGTTCACACCGTAACGTTGTGCTTGTAATAATAAATCTGCTGCTTTTTGATCATGTGCTAATGTGTAAGCTGTAGGAGGTAAGAAGCCGACATCTACTTTTTTAGATTTCATGGCTTCTACAATTGTATTGTAGTTGGTAGAAACGGTTACTTTAACTGGCATATCCAATTCTTTAGACAGAAGTTTTTCAAGTGGTTTCGCTTTCGCTTCTAATTTATCTGCATTTTGTGAAGGTACGAATTGTACCGTTAATTCTTTTGGTTTATAATCTCCAGATTTAGAATCTGAACCTTTGTCAGAGCTCTTTTGATTATCTAAAGAGCTTGAATTTCCACATGCTGTCGTAAACATAATGACTGATAAAACAAGAATCAATAAATACTTCAATTTTTTCATCTAATAACTGTCCCTTCTTATACGTATTTGGTGTAATATGTATATAATAAAATTACACTTATAGATTATCACATATTAAAGTAAATTTGTATTATATTAAAATGAATTTTAATAACACATTTTTAAATACGCTTAAAGGTTTTGTAAATTTTATTAAATACCACACAATGTAAACGTCGATATTCTATAATTCATAATTAGAAAAAATTATTAAAGGAGTATCATTTATGAGAAAAATATATAAAAGTATTGTAGTTTCATCCATATTAGCAAGCAGCCTCTTTACTGCTATGCCTATGACATTAGCTCAAACCAATCCTACGTCTAAAGATGAACCAACAGTATTATTTGATCGATCACATGCACAAACAGCGGGCGCTGCTGACTGGACAAGTGACGGTGCTTTTTCTGATTATGCTGATTCATTTAAATCACAGGGTTATCAAGTTAAAGACATTGATGGCCAAGCCAATATCGATGAACAAACATTAAATCAAGCAGCGATATTAGTCATCCCTGAAGCAAATGTACCATTTAAGACAAGCGAACAAGAAGCTATTGCTAATTATGTAAAACAAGGTGGTAAAGTTGTTTTCATATCAGACCACTATAATGCAGATAGAAATTTAAATAGAATTGATTCTTCGGAAGCGATGAATGGTTATCGACGTGGCGCTTTCGATGATATGTCTAAAGGTATGACAAATGACGAGAAGCATTCTAAAGCAATGCAAGATGTTAAAAGTTCTGATTGGCTTTCTAATCAATTTGGTGTACGTTTTCGCTATAATGCCCTTGGAGATATGAATACTAAAAATATAGTGTCATCAGACGAAAGTATGGGCATTACCAAAGGGATCGATTCTGTATCGATGCATGCAGGTTGTACACTAGCTATTACTGACCCTAATAAAGCTAAAGGTATCGTGTACACACCTTCGCATTTATCGTCTAAACATAAATGGTCCCATGCTGTCGATCAAGGGGTGTACAATAATGGCGGTGTTGAAGAAGGTCCATATGTTGCCATTTCTAAACTAGGTAAAGGAAAAGCAGTATTTATCGGAGATTCCTCCTTAGTAGAAGATCGTTCACCAAAATACAAACGTGAAGATACCGGTGAAAATAAAAAAACATACAATGGTTTTCATGAAGAAGATAATGGAAAATTATTAACTAACATTACTCAATGGATGAGTAAAGAAGATACTTCAACATCTTTAAAAGATAGTATAATCAAACTGGATCGTAAAACAACGTTACATCAGTTTGAACAGCCTCAACAGTCAACTGAACCTGAAAAGGAACCTTGGTCTCAACCACCATCAGGTTATAAATGGTATGATCCTTCAACCTTTAAAGCTGGCAGTTATGGAAGTCAGCATCAACACAATACCCAAACAGATTAACCCGCATAAGATGATCAACAAGAGGAGTGATATTTTATGGAACAACTTGCGTTTTACGTAGTGAGCGATATACATGGTTACATATTTCCAACAGATTTCTCCAAAAGAGACCAATACCTACCTATGGGCTTATTGTTGGCTAATCATTTAATTGAAAAAGACCAACAACATTACGCACATCATATTAAAATTGATAATGGCGATTTTTTACAAGGCTCACCATTTTGTAATTATCTCGTCTCTCATATCAAGAATAGTCAGCCTCTAGTCAATTTCTATAATCGTATGTCCTTTCACTTTGGTACACTAGGTAATCATGAATTCAATTACGGGTTACCTTATTTGAAAGATACATTGAATCGTCTAAACTATCCGGTGTTATGTGCTAATATCTTTGAGAATGGTGAATTACTCACGCATCAGGGCATTCACTATTTCGATGTTAATGGTAAAACAATTGGCGTGATTGGATTAACGACGCAGTATATCCCTCATTGGGAACAACCTGAACACATCCAGTCACTCACCTTTGAAAGTGCCGTAACAACATTACAACGTTGGCTACCCGAAGTACGCCGCCAATCAGACTTCGTTGTCGTGTGCTATCACGGTGGCTTTGAAAACGATTTAGAAACTGGAGACCCTACCGAAGCACAAACAGGTGAGAATGAAGGTTATGCAATTTTAGAACACTTCTGTGATGATATTGATATATTCATCACAGGTCATCAACATAGAGATATCGCAACGTTATTCAACCAAACGGCAGTCATCCAACCTGGTACACGAGGTCGATCTATAGGCAAAGTCGTTCTGAATTTCAACGATGACACTCATGAACGCATTGCGTCATGTAGTTTGTTACCGGTTAGCGATGATGATGACTTTGTTATTAATGAAGATGATCGCTATTTAAGAAGCCAATTAGAAGACTGGCTCGATACCCAGATTGCTGAACTACCTAATGAAATGATTGTGGATGATGCATTTGATGCTCGTGTAGCACCACATCCATTTATTAATTTTTTAAATTATGTCTTATTAGCTAAGAGTGGCGCCGATATGGCATGTACAGCCTTATTTGATTCAGCAACTGGTTTTACAAAACACGTTACAATGCGTGATGTTATTAACAATTATCCTTTCCCAAATACATTTAAAGTGTTACGTGTGAGTGGTGCCGATATTAAAGCTGCAATAGAGCGCTCTGCTGAATATTTTGATGTTATTCATGAAGAAATCACTATCAGTAAAGATTTTATGGAACCGAAACCCCAACATTTTAATTATGATATATTCGCCGGTGTAAGCTACACGATTCATGCTGGTCAACCCCGAGGACAACGTGTAGCACATATTCAATTCAATGGTGAACCATTAGACTTTGATAAGACCTATACAATTTGTGTGAATAACTATCGTTCGGTGGGTGGCGGTCAATATGATATGTACACCAACGCACCAGTTGTTAAAGATATCCAGATTGACGGTGCGCAATTAATTATCGATTACCTTAAAGAACATTCAAATTCTCATATTCCTGAGGTCGTCAATTTTAAAGTTAAAACGTAATGATAAAATATGAGAAAACCCTGCTCGATCATGTGTCGAACAGGGTTTTCAATTAGTTATGAAATGATATGTGCTTTTTCTCGTAAACATTATTTACAGTATTGAGTATGATACCTAATATAATAATGCCACCAGATATGAACGTAATCGTCATATATGGTAATCCGATTGATAATAATATTGAACCAAGTATAGCACCAATAAAGTTAGCTACGTTAAATATGGAAGCAGCAAGCGTACTTGCTAGTAATGGTGCTTCATGTGCACTTAAAATAATTTTACTATTTAATAGTGGTGTCGTACCAAATGTTCCAAAACCAAACAAGAAGCAAATGAGTAATGCTAATATTGCATAATGAACAAAAGTAACGAATAAGATAATGGTTATAAATAATAAGAAGAACGTATAGAATAAATATTTAGTTAAATCGTGTTCTGGTACACTACCTGTAACTAAATTACCAATTACACCACCTAGTCCAAATAAGAATAAACATACGGTTAATCCAATTATTTTAAAAGGTGCATACTCATGAATCATTGGTTCCATAAACGTATAAGTTGTAAACACACCTGAATAACCAAATACGATGATAGAAATCACAATTAAAATGTGTGGGTTCTTAAATACGGTTAATTCTTTAGAAATATTGGCTTCTGCGCTTAATGAAACGTGTGGTGTAAACTTCATCATACCTAACATCGTTATCACTGCTAAGATAATCATAATACCAAATACAACTCGCCAATTAGCCAAGCCACCTAAAAATGATCCGAACGGCACACCAATCATGACTGCTATCGTTAGACCCGCTTGAACTAAGGCAATTGCTTGCGGTTTCTTAGCTGGTGGTGCAACAGCCGCTGCTACACTCATACAAACGCCAAAGAACGGTGCATGCATAGCTGCAGACATTAATCTTGATAATAAGAGCACATTAAAATTAGGCGCTAACATTCCTACTAAGTTACTCACGATAAATATAGCTACAAGCACAGGTAACAGGCGATACGCATGGACTTTCATCGTAAATATACGCATGAATGGACCAATCACTGCCACACTAATCGCATAAACACTCACAAGCAGTCCCGCACTTGAAATAGATACATGCATGTCATCAGATATTTGTGTAAGTAATCCTGTGACAACATATTCAGCCATACCAACAGTAAACGTACCTAACATAAAAATAAAAAACATCATTTTATTTTCTCTCATCACTGCTTCCCCCTTTTCGTTTCGTTCAAAAAATCAACATGAGTGCTATACTACAAAAGATTTTGAACAACGTGAAGAGGTATATAGAAATTTTTCGAAATCTTCAATACAAGTTTTCATAGGCTTTCATTTCATTTTCATTATATTAAGATTAAGACAATTTGGGATTAGGCATTCTAAAGCACTATCGTCTTAATATCCTTTCATTGTAAATTGAATCTCTATACATCATCATGTATATGATTAAATTTTGACAATCATGTGACAAATATGAAATGGATTGGACTAGCCCATATAACCCCATCTTATTATGATAGATGCTTAATGAACGTTATAATGAAATGAAAGCAATACGACGATGAATATGGGGGTAACTACAATGACATCTCAACAAGACCAGCAAGACGAAAAAGTAATTGCAGAAGATGAAAAACAAACTAAACGCTCATTTTGGACAGACATGTTTAACTTTTTACCTGAAATGGTAGGTGGTCTTATGCGTCTAATTCGTTCATTGTTTTAAAGTGTGCATTTAACTTTTATTATGATGATGCTTAACTGGAGGGATAGATTTTGGCAACAAAAAATAAAAATGGTAAAAGAAGAAAAGTGGACATTCTAAAAGAGACAACCTATGAAATTCTATTTCAAAGTATACCTGAACTCATTTATGGCTTGATTCGTATAGTTAAAGGATTGATTTAACTATAAAATCAAATTGATTCTTATAGAATATTGCACGTTTCTACAAATATTTAATATTTTAATCCATTTATCTTTACATTTACTATAGATAGTTATATACTGTTCATTGTTAATCGATTTGGAGGGATACTCAAGTCTGGCTTAAGAGGCCAATCATTTATGATTGGTAGGAGCTTCGTGCTCGCGTTGGTTCAAATCCTTCTCCCTCCGCTACTGAGTATATTATTGTAACCTGAGGCATTTCTTTATGTCTCAGGTTCTTTTTTTTATTTACCAATAAAGGCGTCCCGCATTGTGCGAGACGCCTTATTATTTATGAATTATTAATGTGGATGGAATGTTTTTTGTGGTGCATGAATCGTCACATTATATTTATCTGCAATGCGTTGTGTTTCTTTATCAAGTAATTGATTATATTCTTTAGTTGATACTTCACTTGCTTTCGGTAATCTCTTTTCTAATTCTTCATATTGTTTCTCTGACATACCTTTAGGAGCAATACCACCATAAGGACGGTCACCTTGAGTTGTTTGTTGTTGATGTTTGGCAGTTTTATGTACTGAGCTTGCATCTGCCACACCAGATACACCTGCAACTGCGAGTGTACCTGCTAGTACCGAACCTGCTAACATTGTCATTTTTTTCATTTTTAAAATCTCCTTCCAAAAGTGAATTATTGACACATCTTTATCATACAACTTTTCAAAATCAAATCATTTATTTTTATATTTCTTTACATATTTTTTACTTTTTTAATTTAGATATTTAAATTCAATTGCTTTTTACATTAAAAAAGTACCTAACATGCTCATAAAGCATGTTAGGTACTTTACTTATATATTACTTAAATAATTCTTTTAATACTTTGAAGAATGATCCGATTAATTGGAAGAAATCTGCAGTCATAGCGTATGCTCCTTTCTCTATTTAACGTATAGCGTTTTTGTTTATGCTTGTGCTTTTTGCTCAGATGTTAGCTTTTCACTTTGTACTAAATCATTTGCTAGACCATGCCAGAATTGTTGTAACTCTTCTCTAGTTCTTACTGTATCAGAACTATCTTGTCCAACAAAGTCAACATGATCCCAATCATGTTTCGTTGGTGTTACTTGCCAAATACCTTTTTGATTTTTATCTGTTGCTTGTGTATATTTTTGATTAAATGGATGTTGTGAAGAAATCACAGATACAAGTCCATCATTTTCTCGCCATTCTTTTTCGTTTGCTTTACCAATCACATTGCCAGTTAAAATAAATGGTAAGAACATGTTTAAATCTGCTTTTTGTCTACCAAATAGTGATGGATGCGTTGCCTCACCAGTATATGTTTTATAAACAATATTGGGATTTAATGATGTTTTACGGTTTAAGTCTGTTGCACCATCTCGAGTTAAATCATAGAAACCATTGTCTTGTGATTTCCATAAATTAGAATTTTTCACGCGTTTAGCATAATCGATATATGATTCATTTGGTTTTTGTTTTAAGCCCCATTGAGATAAACCAAAGTCGACTCTTGAATCTTTATTACCAAAGGCTTTACCAATATCATAAACAACCTGTCTTACAACCGCTTCATTACCTAATAAATCTGAAGCATGTGTACCATTATGTGGTGTACCAAGTGTTGTAATTGAAGAAACCATATTATCATTATTGCCTTTGAATAATGGTGAAATTGTACCACCATGTTTCTTCTGATACTCAATTTCCTCTTGGTTACCATTTCTTAAAAGTTCTTCAAGTTGACGAATCGTTTGTCCACCCATACTATGACCAACTAAATGTACTTTTTGTCCTGGTTTCCAGTCTTTATATACACCTTCATATGTTTTACCATATCGTTCATGTCCATATTTCGCAGCATGTGCCGCACCGTAATCTACACGACCACCTTTGATATAGTAGTAGAGTTCTACCGCTCTGTCATAGTTACTACCAAAGGCACTGATACTTGCTTCATATGATTTGTAGCCGTTTTCTTCTAAATCTTGGCGAATGTTCATTTTATCGCCGCCCCAATAATGTGATAAGACAGCTGGGTTGATATCATCAGTGAATCCATTAAATCCATGAACGAGAATGATTGGATCATGATTTTTATACTGTTGTTGTTTGGCTTTCTTATTTGTTTGATCTTTATCTGCTACAGCTACTTTATTTTTAGACTGATTATTTAATGTAGCAACTGAGTTTGATTTCAGTGCTTGTAAACCGTCTTTTTGTTCCTTATCTTTTTTACTTGGATTATCTTTTGATAATAATGGTGAATCTTTTTCTAATTGATCAAGAGAGACAGGTTGCTTTTGTTTTGATTTTTGAGATGAATCAGTTTGATTCGGAGCTGTTGCTGTTTGATCAACTGATTGTGCTGTCACTTTATGTTGATCTTTTTGATTAATTGTGGCATCCGATTTTTCTTTATTCACAGTAGCATGAGTCGCTTTTTCTGTAGCATGACGACGAGAGAAATCCGGATCTACTTGTTGCACTTTATGATTTTTATTGAACTCTGAATCTACATCAGCTTTCTTTTGCGCTTGCTTATGACTAAATTCTGGATCCACTTGTGAAGCTTTATGTCTGCTATTAAATTCTGGATCTACATCATGTTGATGTGTTTGAGTTGATGATGCTTTATCTCGCGCCTTTGGACTAGGCGTTGGCGTTTCTTCTTTTACTGCTTTACCATTAGCTTTGTCTTTTTGATTTGGCGTTGTAGTATCAGGTTTTTCAACAGACTTTGTTGCTTGATCTTCTGTTGTTTTTTCTTTAGGTGCTGTTTTAACATCTTGTTGTACTTGGTCAACTGATTGATCACTTTCTACTGTTGCATCTTTTGGTTGTTTCTCTTCAGTATTGTCTTGTGACGTTTGTGTAGTATCTTTCTCAGATGTTTCTTTATGTAAGCTTGTTGGTGTTGCATCTTGTTGATTGTCATTTTGTGCTTCAACGCTATCGTTTTGTTTTTTTAATTCACTAGATTGATTTGTTTGTTCATTTTTAACATCATTTCCCTGTTGTTCCCCAATAGATTGTGCTTGTTGTGCTTCTGAATCAACATTTCCCTTATCTTGATTTTCAGCTGCTTGAGCAGAACCTCCACCAATAAATAATAATGCTGCGATTAAAATGGAAGATGTTCCTACACTAAATTTACGAATACTATATTTATTTTCTCTATTTTTCATATTCGGCACCTCTATTTTATTTAATTTTTAAACCAATCCTAAATAACTAGATGAATAAATTGACAATTGCACGTGGTAAAAACTCAATTAATTTTGTAAACCAAGCTTTCATAAGAACCATCCTTTCATTTATTGGTAAGCGCTTACAATAATATTAAAATAAAAAATTTCGACATCATCACTTACACTTACTTTAACTAGTAATTGATTAAAATGTTACGAAAATTTGTCTGAAAAGTCAATAATCAAATCCAATTCTATACAAATTTTATCTTTTTGTAACTATACACACTTGATCTAATGATAAATGAATGTGTTTGAATACATATCCATAACGAATTGAAAATACATATTAGGGTAATATCGTATTAAGAGGTGAAACACATGTCAGATATCAAAGTCATTGGTGCCAGACAAAATAATTTAAAAAATATCAATGTCACCATTCCTAAACATCAATTAACTGTATTTACAGGGCGTTCCGGCTCAGGTAAGTCTTCCCTAGTATTTAATACATTAGCTGCCGAATCTGAACGTTTACTTAATGAAACTTATTCGAGTTATATCCAACATCAATTAAGCCAATATTCCAAACCGGAAGTTGATCAAATTCAACATCTACCCGTTGCAATGATTATTAATCAGAAACGCTTAGGTGGAAATTCGCGTTCTACAGTAGGTACAATTTCAGATATTTATGCTTCTGTACGTTTATTATGGTCGCGTATTGGCGAACCATTTGTCGGGTACTCAGATGTCTTTTCATTTAATAATACACGAGGCATGTGCGAAACATGTTCAGGCTTAGGCTATGTCGAAGATATTGATTTAAATGAACTGCTTGATTTTGATAAATCTTTAAATGAAGATGCGATTAACTTTCCATCATTTCGTCCTGACAGTTGGAGAGGAAAACGTTATTTATATACAGGTTTATTTGATAATGATAAAAAATTAAAAGATTATACTAAAGAAGAATTGGACACGTTCTTATACACAGAACCAACAAAACTTAAAAATCCGCCAGCTAATTGGCCTAGAACTGCAAAGTTTGAAGGATTAATTCATAGATTTAGACGTTCCTTTTTATTAAATGATAACTTTGAAAAGAAGCGCTTTGCGAAAGATATTGAACGTGTTGTAAGTCAACATGCTTGTCCGTCATGCCAAGGCAAACGACTTAATGACAAAGTATTAAGTTGTAAAATCAATGGTATGAATATCGCTGATTTTACCGATTTACAAATTGATGATGCTTTAGCGTTTTTAGAAACGATTGAATCGACCAAAGCACAAGTTATTATCGAACCACTCAAACAACAACTTAAATCATTGAGCTATGTTGGTCTTAAATACCTAACTTTATCACGGGAAACGACATCTTTATCTGGTGGTGAATCACAGCGAATTAAGCTCATCAGACATTTGAACAGTCCACTCAGTGACCTTGTCTATATTATCGATGAACCAAGTGTGGGACTTCATCCTGAGGATATTCAACGTATTAACGACTTAATACAATCTTTAAAAGATAAAGGTAATACAGTACTTGTTGTAGAACATGACCCTGATGTTATAAAGACCGCCGATCATGTTATAGATATTGGACCATTAGCTGGTAAAGATGGTGGTGAGATTACATTTGAAGGCACTTATACAGATTTACTCAAATCTCAAACGAGTACCGGCCAAGCACTTCATCGTACGCATACTTTAAAAAATGACATTAAATCAAACAATGATATGTTAGAGATTAATGATATTTCTAAAAATAATTTGCAACATATCACAACGCAATTGCCTAAACATGCAATGACTGTCGTAACTGGTGTAGCAGGTTCAGGTAAAAGTTCATTAATTACATCAGCATTTGAAAAAGATAGCCATGCGATTTTCATAGACCAAAAACCTGCCCACGCATCAAACTGTTCAAACTTGCTAACTTATTTAAATATCTTTGATGACGTGCGCGCGTTCTTCAGTCAACAAACTGGGCTTAAGAAAAGTATGTTCAGTTATAATTCTGAAGGTGCATGCCCTGAGTGTCATGGTAAGGGCATAATTAAAACTGAGTTGGCATTTATGCCTGATTTCTCTCAAACATGTGAAATGTGCGGTGGTACAAGGTATCGTCCCGAAGTACTTGAAGCCAAAGTTGATGGCTACTCAATTGCTGATATTTTATCATTAACTGTCCAAGAAGCCATCGAAAAATTCAAAAATGATAAGCACATTGTTCAACCATTACAAGCTTTAGCAAATACTGGCTTAAATTATATGACACTAGGACAATCTCTTGATACGCTTTCTGGTGGGGAAATACAACGTGTTAAATTGAGTAAATATTTAACAGAAACGGTACATGATGCCATATTTATTTTTGATGAGCCTACGACAGGTCCTCATGAAGACGACCTTCCAATACTCATCGAATGTTTCAACCATTTGATTGATCAAGGTAACACAGTAATCCTAATCGAGCATAACTTAACGATGATGACACAAGCGGATTGGTTTATCGATATCGGTCCCTATGCAGGTGATAAAGGCGGACAACTCCTTTATAGCGGCGAACCACAAGGCTTACTTGATGTGGAACAATCTGTAACTGCTAAACATTTAAGAAGATATATCGAACAATAATATATCAACGGCAGACAAAACCAGTACGTGAAGACAAAAACGTACTGGTTATTTTTAGGCAACATGATTTAATAATAGCTTAGTCAGAGGGATTGAGTTTCATTAATGCACCAAATTGTTGCTGACAATTTGTAAAAGAAATAAATGCAAATAATTCTACTATCTCTGCTTTTGTTAAATTTTGTTTCAATAACTGGATTATTTCATGTGGTATTCTATCTCCTACTTTCATATACACTTCAACTAAACCTATACAAATCTGTTCTTTCTCATTTCCAAAGATACCACGTGGTTTACCTTTTGCCTTACAATATTGACAATGATTCTTTTGAGCTAGCATGCGACGTATTTCTTCTTTAACTTGAGCTGATAAATAACTCGTTTTTTCTAAATTATTAGCTAAATTATTCCATTCTTTATAAATATGATGATGCCCTAATATTTTTTGAAATTGTGTTTCTCCTATACTTGATTCATTAATAATCGCCATAATCTCTCCTCCTTAATATATTAATAATATTTAAAAATATCATCTTTCTAAATACTATATTTAAGTTATAATCAACTTAAACTTTTAAAATTTTAGGAGAATAGATACATGGACTTTATAGATTATAAAATCATTGATTTACTTTCAGAAAACAGTAAACTGTCTTTAAATAAATTAAGCGAAATAATTAATTTATCTATACCCTCTACTAGAGAAAGGATCTTGAAATTACAAGATCAAGGCATTATCACTAAATACACAGTTGATATAGATTTTAAAAAATTGGGCTATGAAATCGAAGTTATTATAGAACTTACGATTAAAAATAATTTGTATTCTGATTTTAAAACATTTATTTCTAATCAAGTATTTGTAGATGAATGTTTTAGAGTTTCTGGCGATAGTTGTTTTATGTTTAAAGCACGTTTTAAAACCATGAGAGATGTAGAATCATTTATAGACACTATTCAAAAGTATGGTCATAGTAAAACACACTTTATATTCTCCAAAACAAAATAAAGTGTGTTTACATTTTAAATTTATAATCGTTTCTGTATTAACTTTTAAAAAGGCATATGTCACCTTTATTGATGACATCATCCCATTCCTTATCCCTGTTGAAGCCCAGTCTTTGAGCCAGTTTAATGGATGGAACATTTTGTATATTGGTTCTGACAATTTGCGTTGTCTCATTATCTCTACTTAGCATCCATTCATCAATTCGACTAATCGCCTCATATGCATAATTGTGACCAGTGAATTCTGGGAGTAATCGGTAATAAAGATTTAAAAAGTGTTGGTCATTTATCGTTCTATATTCATATCCCATGATACCGACTACCACATCTTTATCTTTAGGTTGAATCAAGAAATAACCAAATTGATTATCTTGCCAATGTTGTTGCCATTGTTGAATATAATTAGCTGTATCTTCAATATCTTTATGGCGACCTAAAGGTGTATATCTTGTCGCCTCGTCATTAGTATGTAATTGAAATAAGTCCTCTATATATTTCATAGACGGTTGTATTAATTTTAAATGTTCTGTTTCTATCATTGCCATCCCCTCCATTTAATACAATAACGATATCATTACCTTGTAATTTTACATTATCATTAAAGTATACTTTAAGGTCAATTGATTTTTTAAAAAGTATATGAATTATACTTCTAGCAATTCTTAATTATTTTTTCTTTGTAAATGTTAATTTTTCCTCATTATTTTTCATAATTAATGTTATGCTTAATTTGTTTGAAATTATATGTATATTTATTTATAATTATTCACTAACAAAGTATGTATAGGGAGGAGATTTAATGGAAACGGAACACACGATGAACGATGGTCATACATCTTCACCAAAAAGAAAGTTTAAGTTAAAAATGCCTGGTGCATTTGCAATTTTATTCATCTTAACGATTTTAGCTGTTTTAGCAACTTGGATGATTCCAGCAGGCTCTTATTCTAAATTATCTTATGATGATCATGTATTAAAGGTCGAAAGTCCGCAAGGTAAAGTTGAAACACACAAAGCTACACAGCAAGAACTAGATAAAATGGGTGTCAAAATTGATATTGACCAATTTACTTCGGGTGCAATTAATAAACCTGTATCCATTCCCAATACATATGAGCGCTTAGATCAACACCCTGCTCATTTGTCTGATATTACGAGTAGTATGGTAAATGGTACGATTGAAGCTGCTGATATTATGGTATTCATCTTAGTACTCGGTGGTTTAATTGGTGTCGTTCAAGCTAGTGGTGCATTTGAATCTGGCTTACTAGCACTAACTAAAAAGACTAAAGGCAGAGAATTTTTATTAATCTTCTTTGTATCTATATTAATGGTTCTAGGTGGTACTTTATGTGGTATTGAGGAGGAGGCTGTGGCTTTCTATCCTATACTTGTCCCTATCTTTTTAGCTATGGGTTATGACTCTATTGTTTGTGTTGGGGCTATCTTTTTAGCAAGTTCGATGGGCTCGACCTTCTCTACGATTAATCCATTCTCAGTCGTCATCGCATCTAATGCGGCCGGCACGACATTTACTGAAGGTTTGTATTGGCGTATTGCTGGTTGTATTATCGGAGCACTATTTGTTATTGGTTACCTCTATTGGTATAGTAAAAAAATTAAAAAAGATCCTACCGCGTCTTATAGTTACGAAGACAAAGACGAATTTAATCAACAATGGTCTGTGATGCAGCACGATACCACACAACAATCATTTACAATGCGTAAAAAATTAATTTTACTACTCTTTGTGATACCTTTCCCAGTCATGGTATGGGGTGTGATGTCACAAGGTTGGTGGTTCCCAACAATGGCTTCTGCATTCCTTATCTTTACCATTATTATCATGCTACTCACTGCAACTGGCCCTAATGGTTTAGGTGAACAAGGTGTCGTAGATGAATTTGTCAAAGGTGCTTCCAGTTTAGTTGGGGTATCACTCATTATCGGATTAGCACGTGGCATTAACTTAGTATTAAATAATGGTCGCATTTCAGATACGATTTTACATTTTTCTTCTTCACTCGTAGAACATATTCAAGGTCCATTATTTATAATCGCTTTATTATTTATCTTCTTCTTCCTAGGATTTATTATTCCATCATCATCTGGATTAGCTGTGTTAGCGATGCCTATTTTCGCACCACTAGCTGATACAGTTGGTATTCCTAGATATACTATTGTATCTGCATATCAATTTGGACAATATGCAATGCTATTCTTAGCACCAACAGGTTTAGTCATGGCAACATTACAAATGCTTAATATGCGTTATTCTCACTGGTTCCGTTTTGTATGGCCTGTTGTCGTCTTTGTACTTGTATTTGGTGGTGGCATGTTAGTCACACAAGTTTTATTACATTAATCGTTTGATATAAAAATAACCGGGATAAGTGCATAGCTGCACTATCCCGGTTTCATTCTATTGTGATACATGATGGTTTAACCAGTCTACTATTTCCTGGAAAATACTTTGATTATATGATGATTCATTAAATATTTCATGTTTTAGTCCATCATAAATATGCATTGATTTATGTTCGGAACTAATATCATTAAACAATTCAAGAGAATCTTGATAACTCACAAGTCCATCTTCCTTGCCATGTAATATCAATATAGGATCAGTAAACGATGCTGCTTGTGCTTTTAATAATTTGACGCCATCAAGCAATGTATAAATTAATCCAAAAGAGATATCTTTAGCTACTAAATCGTCTAATTCATACTTTCGAATCGTATCTTCATCTGAACATACACCATCACCAAGTTCATTCGGTAAATATTTATCTTCTGGTTGACTACGGTCAGGTTCTCCAAATAATTTCAGGTTATAACGTGTTAATGCACCTGAAGTGACAATACCATCGACAAGCCCAGGGTGTTTTGTACCATATAATGTAACTGTATATCCGCCCATACTATGTCCAATAAGATAAACATTACCTTTATATGTTTCTTTCACAAATTGAATCATTGCATCTAAATCTTCCACAATTTCATCTTTATTACTATAATATACAGGTTTTCCTTCTGAACGACCGTGTCCACGTTGATCGTAACGAATGACGTTAAATTGATTATCATTTAAAAATGTAGTGATATGATCATAACGTTCAAGGTGTTCAGCTAAACCGTGAACAACAATGATATTGGCCTTTGGTTCCGATACCTCGTTGACCTTCGCATATAGGTTAGTACCGTCTGCTGATTGAATGTATTTAATATAATTCATTGTCATCCCCCTTTAGTCCACTTATACCCACTTTCGAACAATAATGACATCAATCATCAATTTTATTCGGAATAAATACATCCGCTTCACTATCAGGAGGATAATAATAACCATTTGGTATCGTTTGTAACTCAATTAAGCTTCCCCACGGTGTCTTAACATAAACCGTTTGATTATCTTTCGTATCTTCATAACGTGTATTTAGATGAGGTTCAGATATAGGTTGTCCACCTGCACGTTTGATTTGTGACAAAGCTTTATCAAAGTGATCTACATAGAATGAAAGATGAGTAAAACCTATGTCTTGTAAAGATACGGCTTGTTGTTGTAACGCATCTTTAAATTCAAATAGTTCAATATTTGGACCATTACCAAAAACCATCATTCTTTTTTTAATAATTTTGGCACCTTTCTTAAGACCTAACACCTCTTCAACAAACTCACCCTCTCTAGGGCTATCATTTTGTGTTTGACTGTCATAAGCCACTTTCCCGTCTAATCCTTGTTTGAAAAATTCTGTCGCTACTTCAATGTCTGGAACTGTTAACCCAATATGATTGATACCTCTTGTGATGCTCATCTTTGATAACACCCCTGTTTATAATAATTTTCCATTCTTTATAATTTTTCCCATTATGCTTTCATTCGACACATTTAAGAGTTAAATATACTCGAGAGTAGTAAAGGTATGCCATTTTGAAGATTTAATCATAAAAAGTTTGCTTTTCTATAATTAACGTGGTATATTCTTTATATCAAATATAAATGATATATTTAAAAAGAGGAAACGGAGGAGTTAATTATGACTCAATTTACATTCGATAGCGTACACAGTGCATTAGATTTCCAAATCAAACATTTAATGGTTTCAAAGGTGAAAGGTGCATTCGAAAAATTCGACGTTAACGTTGAAGGAGATATTAACGATTTAAGTACTTTAAAAGCAACTGCAACAATTGATCCTGCTTCAATCAATACTGGTAACGAAGACCGTGACAACCACTTAAAAACAGGCGATTTCTTCGGTACTGATGAATTCGACAAAATCACTTTCGTATCTAAAGAAGTAAGTGAAAATAGTGTTGTTGGCGACTTAACAATCAAAGGCGAAACACACGAAGAAAAATTCGACGTTGAATATAATGGCGTAAGTAAAAATCCTATGAACGGTGAACAAGTAACTGGTTTCATCGTAACTGGTAAAATCGATAGAGAAAAATATGGCATTAGCTTTAACCAAGCATTAGAAACTGGTGGCGTAATGTTAGGTAGAGAAGTAAAATTCGAAGTTTCAGCAGAATTTTCTATTCAAGACTAATATATATTAAAAAGCGGTTTTCTACATATACGTAGAAAACCGTTTTTTTCATACTCTTATTTAATGAAATTGAAAACTATGATGACCTTTTGCAAATCCATTTACCGTGTATAACATCGATCCGCCACCCATTTCAATATCATTTGAACAAATAATAAGTTGGTTTGTACCAGGAATAAATTGTGGATGCGTAGAGCGTAGCATATGACCTTCATCTCGACCTGGAATTAAAATTTGTCCAATAGGATAGCCTTTTTTATTGAATACTAAGACTCTTCCTTGTCCATACATCGCAACATACAAATTATCATCACTATCAATACAACAAGAATCTGGACCTTCATGACCAGTAAAATAATAAGGAATCGTCGCGCCGAATGGTGCAATTGTCACACCATCTTCCTCTAATTCAATACGGTGTAATCGGTTCGTAGTCGTTTCAGTCACCCAAAGTACACGTTCATCTGTACTTAAGGCCACACCATTTGCGACACTAATATTTTGAATCACAGGTGTCACCTTTTGAAAATCTGGTGATACATAATACACACCGCCTAGCGGATGAGTTGAATAACCTCTAAAATCAGTAAAATAAAAGCCACCTTTACTATCAAATACCATATCGTCAATACAATATTCCGTATTTAATTCTGAAATAATCTCTTCAAATTGTTCTCCTTTGTCAGTTGTAGCAAATATACCACCTGTCGATTTGAAATCCCCTAGATAACATATAAATAATCGACCGTCTTTATGAATTTTAATGGCTGCTGGATTTTCTTTTTTCGATTTAAATGGACGTGTCACTTCTTTAGTATCAGGATTAACTTTAAAGATATTACCTTCAAAGACATCGAGTAAGAATAATTGCCCATCACGATCAAAGTTTAAGCCCTCAAGTTGTAATCCTTTATCCGAGATTTCCACCCATGGTTCAGCTGTTATCGTTTGCAATTCACTTTCCGAAACAATCGGCGCCACACTAGCCGATAGTCCTTCATACTTTAATGTTGGTAATCCATTATTTTCCATTTTCATACCCCTTCTTTCATATATAATGATATCATCACTATTTTATCTGAAATTAAATTTAAAGTCATTGAGGGATATAACCCATTTACTGATACTGTGACATAAGAAAAATTCTCAAATCATTATTGCCTCATTTTGTCAGTTTTATATCTTAGTAAAATACATTTAAATACTCAGTCACTTGAATGATTTATAAGCTGAGATATTGAATCATTTGCTAATTTTGGTACAATATTATAATGGTGTAAAAATACGTAGACATTAATGAAACGTTTAACAATGCATAAATAATGATGTAAAACACATAGATTAAGAGATTAGAGGAGAATAGAAAATGGATTATAGAGTACTTTTATATTACAAATATACAACGATTGAAGATCCAGAAACATTTGCTGCAGAACACTTAGACTTATGTAAAGAGAATAACTTAAAAGGACGTATCTTAGTATCAACAGAAGGTATCAACGGTACACTATCAGGTACTAAAGAAGATACAGACAAATATATTGAACATATGCATGCAGACGAACGTTTTAAAGATATGACATTCAAAATTGACGAAGCTGAAGGTCACACATTCAAGAAAATGCACGTACGTCCAAGAAAAGAAATTGTTGCACTTGATTTAGAAGAAGATGTAGATCCACGTGAAACAACTGGTAAATACTACTCACCAAAAGAATTCAAAGAAGCACTTGAAGATGAAAATACAGTCATCTTAGATGCTAGAAATGATTACGAATTTGATTTAGGTCATTTCCGTGGTGCTGTGCGTCCAGACATTACACGTTTCAGAGACTTGCCAGATTGGATCCGCGACAACAAAGACAAATTAGACGGTAAAAACATTGTCACATATTGTACAGGTGGTATTCGTTGTGAAAAATTCTCAGGCTGGTTAGTTAAAGAAGGCTTCGAAAACGTTGGTCAATTACACGGCGGTATCGCAACTTATGGTAAAGACCCAGAAACCAAAGGCCAATACTGGGATGGTAAAATGTATGTCTTCGATGAACGTATTAGCGTAGATGTTAACCAAGTTGAGAAAACAGTGGTCGGTAAAGAACATTTCGACGGCACACCTTGCGAACGTTATATCAATTGTGCCAACCCAGAATGTAACAAACAAATCCTTGTTTCAGAAGAAAATGAAGAAAAATATTTAGGCGCATGCTCATACGACTGTGCCAAACATGAACGCAACCGTTACGTTGCAACACATGATATTAGTGATGAAGAATGGGAACGTCGTTTAGAAAACTTCAAAGACGTTCCAGAACATGCACACGCATAATTAAAATATTTAAAACAGGCCGTAAAACGATACGTTTTACGACCTGTTTTTTTATTGAGTCATTGGGTTTAAATGATACTATATAATTAAATCATATTAAGAGGTGGGCGTATGAAGATTCTAGTTACTGGATTTGATCCATTTGAGGGCAATCAAGTTAATCCTTCTTGGGAGGCGGTTAAGCAATTGCCTGACCATATCGGACAACATGATATTACAAAGTTAGAAGTGCCAACTGTCTTTCATAAAGTGATGAATGTCATACAACAAGCGTTAGATTCTGAACAATATGATGCTGTCGTTGCAGTAGGTCAAGCCGGTGGTCGTGCAGAAATCACCCCTGAACGTATCGGTATCAATATAGATGATGCGAGAATAGCTGATAATGACGGACAACAACCTATCGATATTCCTATACAACCTAAGGGTGCACCAGCTTATTTTTCAAATTTACCTGTTAAACGAATGACAGAAAATATCAAACAACAAGGCATCCCTGCAAAACTATCAAACAGTGCAGGTACGTTTGTATGTAATCATATTTTATATCAACTCGGTTACTTAAATGCTACACGCTTTCCTAACCTGCTATTTGGATTCATTCATGTGCCTTATATTCCAGAACAAGTCGAATCAACATCTCAATCACCCTCATTGTCATTGGACACAATTGTTAAAGGTTTAATCGCGGCAATTGAAGCAATTGACAGAAATGATGACATCAAAATCCCTTTAGGTGAGACACATTAATTCATATAAAAATAGCCAAGAATGACCTACTCCTATCATTCTTGGCTAATTTTTATATCGTAGGCGGTTCTATCATTGACCATCCTTTATGACGTGTATAGATATGATTCACTGCAAAGATATGAAGTATCGCAATGCACAAGATCTTATGATCTTCAAAAAACCGATCTTCTCCACCACGTATTTCTGCGTAGTCTCCAACTTGTTTCCAATATGCAATATCACGATCTAATTTAGCATCTTTCATGTGCGTCTGATTATTCTCATCAGCATATATATTTAAAATTCGATTATTTAATTTGATAATGCCATACGTATCCTTTGTTCCACTACTTTTCTTATCAAATAAAACCTTTTGTGTGCTGCCCTTGTCGTGATAATACAACTCGAAATGTTTACCCTCTAACACCGACTTTGCACTAGCTTCGACAACGATTTCTCCTGCTGAATTCCTCAATTCATACTTTCTAAATCTTAAAGATAACGTGACAATACTTACGATTCTTTGAAATGGATTACGAAAAATTTTCTGTATATCAACAATATGTTGGTTCCCTTCATCATAGACTGGAGATGATTGGGTAGAAAAAGGATTCCTCTTTTTATACTTATACATCCTACTGCCACCTCTTTTAATAGAATTATTCACGTTTATCTTCTTTTCTTAATTTCCAGAGCTTATAAATATAATAACCTATGAATCCCCAACTAATCATTAACAGTATCACCGAGGAAATAATAATAAATGTTTCACGATTACCACTCATACTTCCAGTGAAAAGGTGCGCAATTAAGTTAGGTGCAGACACTATTAAAATAATAAATGCGCAAATCTTCTGTTTAACTATAAAGCAACCAATCATTGTCAAAATGAGTAAAATGATTCCAATCGCTAAACTTTGTATATTAGATAATTTAATCATAGTATAGATTGGATAATGCCTTAATAAATATTCGCCAGCTATCATCAATAAATAAACACCTATACCAAATCCTATGATCACAATGTAAGATTCTTTCTTATCTCCCCATCGAACTAACGCTTTCCTCATCACTACGAGTTGTACAACCACACCTAAAATGAATACACCTATAATATAAAGCAGGAGTGATACTGACACATCAAACGTACCTTGATCAAGCATTCTAGGTATCATAAAAATGGCCAATAAGAATACTATAAAGTACATCACATATTTATATAGTCCCTGTGTCAATGTCATTTCTTTAGCAAAACGATCTGCATATGATTTTACAGGCGTCTGAATAATAGGACGTACATCTTCACCATTTTGTTCAGCAGTCAGTAAATGATCTCGCAATTCATCGTCTATCTCGTTCACTTCATCTTCGTCTTTTCCTCTAAAAAGAAGTTCGACTCTTAATTTGTCCAAGAAATTTTCCGATTCTTTACTCAACATAACTATTCACTCCCGAATAAATTATTCATACCTGAGTTTAAATACTTCCACTTCTCTTGAAATGCTGCTAACTCTACTTTGCCGCTTTCTGTAATCGTATAATACTTTCTTTTAGGCCCACCATTATCAGATTTCCGAACTGTTGCTTCCACGTATCCTTTTTTACTCAAACGTAAGAGTACAGGATAAATACTTCCATCACTAATTTCAGGAAATTGATGGGAGTGCAATTTTTCTAATATTTCATAACCATATGTTTCACCTTTAGCTATTAGTCCTAAAATTGCGCCATCTAGCAGTCCTTTCATCATTTGATTTGATACTGACATCATCAACGCCTCCGACTACTATCTTATAATATAAGATAGTCAATAAATCTATTCTTGTCAACTATCTTACAATAAAAGATAGTCATTTCATAATATTCACTATCAATCACACTCATTTTGTAATGTCTAAGATACGATGATTCTGGGTAAACACAATTAGAACGATTAAGTATATTTTTTATACAGAGGAGAGATGGATGATGACGAATACGATTTATAATGTTATAGATACGGGTGTTCATTATTTAGTAAATATGTATGATAGTTGGAAAGTTGAAGATATTTTAGATCAAGATAGTGATGTATTTCCTAATAATATACATTGGCAATTCGGTCATGTATTAACTGTTTTTGAAAATGCATTATCTAAAGGCAATCAACATGTGGTTGATTTAGAACGCTATAGACAACTATTTGCGCCTGGATCTAAACCAGCTGACTGGCCTCAAATTGAAGGTGGTGTGCCGAATATCGATGAGATTTTAAAAGATATTCAAACTATTCCTGAACGTGCAAGACAATTAACAGATGAACAGTTAGCACAAACACTAGATCAACCCATTGCAGGATTCTCCACAGTGGAAGGATTATTAATGTTAAATGCTATTCATATCCCGCTTCACGCTGGTAAAATTGAAGAAATGGCACGTGTCATAAAACAACAATAATTCAACAATGCTTTTTGATGATCTGGTTGTTAAAACAGTATCTCAGGTTATCACCATTTAAAGGATGTCACTTGTTAAGTGAGGTCCTTTTTTATGTCCTAAATCACCGAAAATGATTCTCAATTAATCACTCAAACCCTCTGTACATTCACTATAAATAGGATTATCCTAGTGGTGTATTAATGAATCTCCTAATAGAAAGAAAGAAGGAAACTCATCTTGGAAAATAATGTAAAATACAAAAAGTTTATTCTTCCTATTGTAGTTGGTTTACTCATATGGGCATTAACCCCCTTCAAACCAGATGCACTAGATACTCAAGCATGGTATATGTTTGCGATATTTGTCGCTACAATCATCGCTTGTATCACACAACCTATGCCCATTGGCGCCGTATCTATTATTGGATTTACGTTAACCGTATTGGTTGGTGTTGTAGATATTAAGACCGCTGTCCAAGGCTTCGGTAATAATAGTATATGGCTTATTGCTATGGCATTCTTCATTTCAAGAGGCTTTGTTAAAACGGGTTTAGGTCGTCGAATCGCACTGCAATTCGTCAAACTGTTCGGTAAAAAGACCTTGGGCTTAGCTTATTCATTAGTGGGTGTCGATTTAATATTAGCACCTGCTACACCAAGTAATACTGCACGTGCCGGTGGTATTATGTTCCCTATTATTAAATCACTATCTGAATCATTTGGTTCAAGTCCTAAAGACGGTACAGAACGTAAAATGGGTGCCTTTCTCATCTTCACTGAATTCCAAGGTAACCTCATTACAGCAGCAATGTTCTTAACTGCAATGGCAGGTAATCCACTAGCTCAAAACTTAGCCGAAAAAACTGCGCATGTACATATTACGTGGATGAATTGGTTTTTAGCTGCACTTGTACCTGGACTAGTATCCTTAATCGTCGTACCATTTATTATTTATAAAATGTATCCACCTACTGTAAAGGAAACACCCAATGCCAAACAGTGGGCTAAAAATGAATTAGCCAATATGGGACCTATATCCATTGCTGAAAAATTCATGACAGGTATCTTTATCGTGGCATTAGCATTATGGGTAACAGGTAGCTTTATCCATGTTGATGCAACATTAACAGCATTTATCGCGTTAGCATTACTGTTACTTACAGGTGTCTTAACATGGAAAGATATTTTAAATGAAACAGGTGCATGGAATACATTAGTTTGGTTCTCAGTACTTGTACTCATGGCAGATCAGTTAAACCAACTAGGATTTATTCCATGGTTGAGTCAATTGATTGCACATAGCTTACATGGTTTAAGTTGGCCAATTGTCATTGTGTTACTTATACTATTTTACTTCTATTCACATTATTTATTCGCAAGTGCAACTGCACATGTCAGTGCAATGTATGCCGCATTATTAGGCGTGGCAGTCGCAGCCGGAGCACCTCCATTATTCAGTGCTTTAATCCTTGGATTCTTCGGTAACTTATTAGCGTCAACAACACACTATAGTAGTGGTCCAGCACCTATTCTTTATGGCTCAGGCTATATCACACAAAAACGTTGGTGGACAATGAATATCGTATTAGGATTCGTCTACTTTATCATCTGGATTGGCTTAGGCTCATTATGGATGAAATTAATCGGTATATTTTAATCAATTCAATATCAATTAAAAAAATCATCACCTATACCACATATGCTTGGGTAAGGGTGATGATTTTTCTTATTCTGTAATTGGTCTTCTTTTCATTTTTAAATATTGAGATGTACTATATAACACAATACCTATCCAAATAAATATAAACGTAATCAACTGATTGATATCAAACGGTTCGTTAAATAAAAAGATACCTAAAACAAACATAATGGTCGGTCCAACATATTGGATGAACCCTGTTAAAGATAATGGAATACGTTTTGCGCCTGCTGAGAATAGTATTAAAGGAATCGCTGTAATCGCACCAGAGAATAATAACCAGAACGATGACATGTTCATACCAAAGCTAAGTTGGTGTTGTTGCCATAAGTAACCAACATAGATTAATCCTGCAGGAGCTGTGACAATACATTCTACTGTAATACTACTAATCGCATCGATATGGACAACCTTTTTCAATAATCCATAAATCCCAAATGAAAATGCCAACATGAGTGAAACGATTGGGAATTCTCCTACTTTCAATGTCATGTAAAGTACGCCAATAAATGCAAATAGAATCGCTAACCATTCAAATTTATTAAATCGTTCTTTTAGGAAAATGAGCGCTAATAAGATACTCACTAACGGATTAATATAATAACCTAAACTAGATTGTAATACATGTCCATTCGTCACTGCCCATATAAACGTTCCCCAGTTAATCGTTATCACATAACCAGCAACGACGATGGCTACAAGTTGTATAGGATGTGTCACCAATTGATTCACATCTCGAATAAATGCTTGCCTCTGATTCTTGCCAATGATTAAAATAAAAATCATGAATATCGCTGAAAAGATAATTCTAAAGGCTAAAATTTCAAATGCACCAATATGATGAATCAGTTCCCAATATATAGGCAAAATGCCCCATAAAACATATGCACCTAGTGCGAAAAATATGCCTTTTTTATATTCATTATTCATCAAAGTCCTCCCTTCACACATCTCAATCGTTATAATAATATCAGTCTACTAATAAATGAATCAGAAAAACAATAGTTTGTTTATAAAAATACACCCCAACATATTGAACGCTTAATTCAACAATTGGGATGTTCATTCATATACTCATTATCAATGATTAAAGATAGTTTATATAAGGACTCATAGTCAGTCATTAGCCCCCGAAAAAGAGGTCAATGATATCTGATTTTCTATTTTTATCATCTTTATAAAATTCCGTATAACCACAATTTTTACAAGTAATCGTTATAAAATTATTATGTTGTAAATCGAAAACTTTTGAGAGCCCTGAACCAGTTGCAGAAAGTGTGCCCTCTTCGACTTCAGTATGTCCGCATTTAACACACCCTTGATGTTCAACCATTTGTCATCCCCCCCTTTATTTAAAAACTTGTCATTAATCTATACCTGACAATATAATCATTCAAACGTTTAATCTATTAACCTTATTTCGTTGTAATATCAATTAAATAATAATTAAAACTAATTTATTTTCGGCATAACATTTTTGTTACACTAATAAAATTTTCTATGCGTTTATCATTAATCGGAGTATGATTAATTATTATGTTTATCAGAAAGAGGGTATTATTTTGAAATCAATGCAACGACAATCATTAAGTTGGTTACCATACATAAGCATTGTCATCTTACTACACATTATTGGATTTAGCTTTTTATGGTTTGCAGGTAAAGATCATCATATTTTATTTGGCATGGGTATATTGGCATATACGTTAGGTTTACGTCATGCTTTCGATGCCGATCATATCGCTGCTATCGATAATACAGTTAGAAAGTTATTACAACAACGTCGCGATCCTGTCGGTGTCGGTTTCTACTTTTCAATCGGTCACTCTACCGTCGTATTTTTAATGGCTGTATTACTAGGTATCTCAGTCAAATGGGCTAAAAGTGAATTACCACATTTCCAAGACATAGGTGGTACGATTGGCACGTTAGTTTCCGGATTTTTCTTAGTTCTAATTGGTATCTTAAATTTAATTATTCTAGTATCTCTAGTTCAATTATTTATGAAATTACGTAAACAAAAGGGCATTGATGATGAGGAAGTGAATGAGCTATTAGAATCTAGAGGCTTTATCACTCGATTTGTAGGACCTTACTTCAAAGTCATCAGTAAAAGTTGGCATGTATTACCATTAGGTTTCCTCTTTGGTTTAGGGTTTGATACAGCAAGCGAAATTGCATTGCTCGCGTTATCATCCGGTGCTTCTCAACAAGCTATTTCATTTATAGGTATCTTATCATTACCTATTTTATTTGCGGCAGGTATGAGTTTATTAGATACCTTAGATGGTGTAGTGATGAAATCTGCCTACAACTGGGCATTCTTTAATCCTATTCGTAAAATCTATTACAACATTACAATTACAACCATTTCAGTTATCGCAGCTTTAATAATTGGCCTAATAGAGTTGTTACAAATTATCGCTGATAAATTGGCGTTATCTGGTGGCTTTTGGTCACTAATTCAATCCATTCAATTTGACTATTTAGGTTATATTTTGGTTGGTTTGTTCTTAATCACATGGTTGATTTCAACACTGATTTGGAAATTCGGAAAAGTTGAGCAACGTTGGTCTTAAATCTTTGCTATTCCATTGATAACCACGTAAACTTAGCGCAACTAATCATTTAAATAAAAATAATCGGGGTATTCGTTCATGAATAAAAAAATCGCATTAATTACTGGGTCTTCAACAGGCTTAGGCTTAGAAATTGCTTCACTACTTGCTAAAAATGGATATAAAGTATACGCAACGATGCGTCATTTAGAAAAGCAAGATGCACTCATACAATTATCACAGCAAGACGGTATCGACTTAGAAGTCAAACAACTAGATGTTACAAATTTAGATCATATCAATCAAGTCGTTACTGACATTATCAATACTGAAGGTCGTATTGATATCCTTATTAATAACGCAGGTGCTGGCTTTGTTAAAACAACGGAACTCGCATCAGATGATGAAATCATGTGGCAATTGAATTTAAACTTAATGGGCGTCATTCGTATGACAAAAGCAGTCTTACCATATATGAGAAATCAAAGAGACGGACGTATCATTAATATATCTTCTGTTGGCGGTCTTGTAGGCCAACCATTTAACGAAATTTATTGTGCAACTAAATTCGGTGTGGAAGGTTATACGGAAGCGATGGCTAGTTACGTTCAACCAGAATTCAATATTAAATTCACTCTCATCGAACCAGGTGGCATTCAATCAGAATTCACAAATAATGTGATGGCACAACTACAGTCTACGAGTGGTCTTAAAGATGATGAGTACAAGCCAATCCTTGATTCATACTTAGGCGGTCTTAAAGAGAATTATGGCACGGGGTCCTCTCAAACTTCTGAAGAAGTCGCTATCGTCATACTTAATACGTTAGAAATGGAAGAACCACCTATTCGTACTCGTACATCAGACTGGTCTGAAGCATTTACCGAACTTAAAACACAAGCTGATCCAACGGGTAAAGAACAACAACGACGTGTTGTTAAATTATTAGGAAAATAGATATACAACATAAAAGCAGTAGTAAGTCATTTTAAACACTGACCTACTACTGCTTTTTTAATTTATTTAATCAAGTTATATTTAGCCATACTATCAAGCGCTTCTAGAATTGCCTCTTCTTGTGTTCCAATTGGGCGCCAACCAAGCATTGATTTAGCTTGTTCGTTACTTACATTTCTATTCATATCAAGTAACAATTTACCTTCTTTAGCCTCTTTATTAAACTTCGCACCTAAACCTAATACAAAATTAGGCAATTTCTTTGTAGATGTTTGAGTAGCTAATTCAGGACGTTGATGTTTAATTAATTGGGCAATTTCTGGCATTGAAATTTGTCCGTCTGCCGTGGCGATAAATCGTTGGTTATTGGCCTCAGGTGTAGTCATCGCTAAAATGTGTAAACGCGCCACATCTCTGACATCAACTATATTTAATGGGATATTAGGCACACGTTTTAATGACCCGTCGACTAAATTTTTAATAATATTAAAACTTCCCGATACGTGGCTATCTAATGATGGGCCTAACATTGCTACAGGGTTTATCGTCGCAAATTCTAAATCATTATCCTTATTCTTAACAAAGTCCCATGCCGCCTTCTCTGCTAATAACTTAGATTTTTCATAAGCTGACAATCCCGGTTCATCTTGGTTTGTCCAGTTTTCTTCGGTAGTGATACTAGATTGGTCTTTATTACTAAAACCAACAGCACCAAAGTTTGACGTCATCACTACACGTTTCACATTCGCTTTCTCCGCTGCTCTCAAAATTCGTTGGATACCTTCAATCGCTGGTCTAATGACTTCCGTTTCATCTTCTGGAATATCAAAGAATACTGGTGAAGCGACACTCAATACATATTTACAATCTTTCATCGCTTCATTCCAATGTTCATCCTTTGATAAATCCGCTTCTACAAATGATAACTTTTCAATTTTTATGTGATGATCATTTAATGTTTTAATTACTTGTTTCTTTTTATCTAAAGAACGTAACGTCGTACGTACCTCATAGCCATCTTTTAATAGTTCACTAATGATACGCATTCCTAAGAACCCGCTACCACCTGTGACCAAGACTTGTTCATTCATATTTAACCTCCTCAGGTTAACTTATTTGAGCTTTGATTATAACAGGTTATATGACATTCAACTAATTATATGAATATTACCAATGTTTTGTTATTATTTTAAATCAACCGAAATTTTATGAAATAAGCGTAAAAAATGGTATCTTAAAGTAATCTAATCACGATAAGCTATACAACGGCCTTATCTATTTACAAAGGAGGATACAACCTAATGTTCTTAGCTTGGAATGAAATTAAAAGAAACAAACTTAAGTTCAGTTTAATTATTGGGATTTTAGTACTCATAAGCTATTTACTATTTTTATTATCTGGACTTGCAAATGGGTTAATCAAAATGAATACAGAAGGCATTGAAAAATGGCATGCCGATGCTATTATTTTAAACAAAGATGCCAATCAAACCGTAGAACAATCTGTATTTGATCAATCCAAAGTGAAAGACGACTTCAAAAAAGCAGCATCATTGAAACAACAAGGTGTCATCGTTTCTAATAAACAAAAAGAAGAAAATGCCTTACTCTTCGGTGTGACATCTCATTCATTTTTAGTGCCAAAATTAGTTGACGGGCATCAAGTAAAAAAGACCAATGAAGTGGTGATTGACCAAACCCTTAAAGATAAAGGATTCAAAGTTGGCGATACATTATCATTGTCACAATCAGACGAGAAATTGAAGGTCGTTGGTATCACAGAAAGTGCGAAGTACAATGCATCACCAGTGATTTTTTCTAATAACAAAACGATTGAGAAGATTAATCCAGCGCTATCAAAAGATAAAACCAATGCTATTGTCGTGAAAGATAAAAATTGGAAAGATCATAAGCTCGATAGTGATTTAGAAGGCGTATCTATCAATGCATTTATTGAAAATTTACCGGGTTATAAAGCTCAAAATCTAACTTTAAACTTTATGATTTCTTTCCTATTTGTGATTTCAGCAACGGTTATCGGTGTGTTCTTATACGTCATGACGCTACAAAAGACAAATCTATTCGGCGTCTTAAAAGCACAAGGCTTCACTAATACCTATCTAGCTAAAATGGTATTAGCACAAACCTTTATATTGTCACTGATTGGTACGGCAATTGGACTGATACTAACATTATTAACAAACACTATCCTGCCTGACGCTGTTCCAATACAGTTTAATATCATCACACTACTTATATTTGGTGTAGTTCTCATCATTATTTCATTATTAGGAAGTCTATTTTCAGTCTTATCTATTAGAAAAATTGATCCATTGAAAGCAATTGGATAGAAAGGAGTATGCAGATGTTACAATTTAAAGCTGTCACGAAATCATTTAAAGATGGTAACCAAACGATAGAAGCTGTTAAATCAACTGATTTGTCGTTTAATCAAGGCGAACTCATCGCCATTGTAGGGCCATCTGGTTCTGGGAAAAGTACTTTTTTAACAATGGCAGGTGCATTACAAACACCTACTACGGGTGACATATGGATTAATCAACAAAACATTACCCAATTAAAACAAAAGGCACTTGCCCGTATTAGAATTCAAGAAATTGGATTTATTCTACAATCCACTAATTTAGTACCATTTTTAACGGTTAAACAACAATTTCAGTTACTTAAAAAGTATAAAAAAGATGTACTCAATAAAGATGAATATAAAGATTTACTAAATCAATTAGGCCTGACCGAAATAGAGAACCAACTCCCTAGCGAAATATCAGGTGGTCAAAAGCAACGTGTTGCCATTGCCAAAGCAATCTACACTAACCCATCAATCATATTGGCCGATGAACCCACTGCTTCGTTAGATACAGACAACGCGATGGCCGTTATGAAAATCTTAGAACATCAAACAAAGCAACGAAACAAAACATGCATTATCGTTACCCACGACGAGCGATTAACCCAATTCTGCGACAAAGTCTATCACATGCAAGACGGTGTGTTGCAAGAGCAATAATTTAAATAAACCTGTTCCCAACGACATTGTTGAGAACAGGTTTTAATTTATTTTGACATCTTATCATTATTTTTGTCTATTTACTCTTGGCAATTCAATAGATATATAGAACTGATTATTTTGGTAATCAGCTGTAATTCTACCATTCTGTACTTCTACTAATCGCTTAACCATGTATAAACCTAATCCCGTACTACCATTATGTCTACTGGCATCAAGTGTTTGAGATCTTTTGAATAAGTTAGTTTGATCACCATCACTTAATGGTTCATCAGTATCATTTTGTATTTCAATAAGCACCCTGTCTTTGTTATCGAAAACTTTAATTTTCGCATATGTCTTACCATATTTAAGAATATTTGATATTAAATTATTGATAATCCGTTCTAAACATACTCGATCAGCTTTGACTAAGTGCGTACCATCCTCATTAAATAATACATTAATAGACTTGTTATCAAATTGGTTGAAATACGATAAAAATTGTTCTTTTAAACATTCATCAATATTAATTTCTTGTATATTTAAAGCATAATCTCCTGAATTTAATTTAGTCATTTCATGAAATAGATCCACCATATTGATAAGGTTATCTGTTTTACTATTAATCACCTTAGCATAACGATTGACTTCATCTATTGTTTCAATCTCCTGCATAAAGTTAGCATATCCTTTAATAGCTGTTAAAGGTGTTCGAATATCATGAGATATATTGGTAATCTCTTGATTTAACAGTAATTCCTGTTGCTTATATTTCACAACTTCTTTTCTCTTTGCATTTAACACGTCATTGATTTCATTAATCAGGTTAACTGAGTGTTTATGATGAGTATTAGTTCGAATAATTTGATTCGAATTAATATGATGTTTTATATATTTTAATTGTTTCGTTAATTGAGTCATATCATATTTCAACAATAAATATTTATAAATTATAACAACAAGAATGAGTGCTAATATCATACTGATTATCATTTAATAACTTCCTTAAATTAGTCTGTAAACTCTTTATTTCTATAAATTAAATAACCTACCATTAAAAACATCAATCCTAATAATACACCTATTAACCAATAATGAATCCCAAACTGACTTGACTCCTGCATAAATGCTTTAAAGTTTTGATTAAATAGCTCTGTTGGAGAATTATCATAAATAACATCAAATTTATGACTGATCATCGTCAATACTTGTAATATCATTGCAGATTGATAGTAAAAAATACTAATAATAATGATAACTATTGCAAGATTAGCTTTAAAACTATTAATAGCATGGGCTAGAGCGAGACCACCAAATACAATAGGGGCCATATTAACTAACGCTATTAAATAATTCGTGAGTGCTGTTTGATCAAAATCAAATAATGTGATACCTAATATAACTGTTACAGCAGTACTAATAAGAGATAAAACTGAGAAACTCAGGATATAAACTATAAATTTGCCCCAATAAATTGATGAAACTGCTGTATCAAAAGAAATTGAAATTTTATTTAAAGCTTTGTTTTGCTTACTATTCACTAACATGTTCATGGATGCACCAATAACCAAGATGAGTAATCCAGCTGTAATCACATTAGTATAGAAAAACTTAGCATTACCATAAGGAAAATTATTTTCCGTTTTATCAAAATAACATAATGTGAGTGCCGCAAGTATCATTAGAACATTACAAACAATTAAGTATATATATAATCCTTTACTATGAAATATTCTATAAAGTTCACTTTTCATATAATTAATCATGCTATTTTTCCACTCCCTTATTCAAGAAATAATCTTCCAAATTCGTTGTTTCAATCTTGAATTCTTCAACTGCGATATTATTATTAAGTAGTAACTGATTAATATCACTACTTTCTATATTGGGTGGTTCTATAACAATTTCTTTATTATGCAATACTTTATATTTAATATTTTCAATATGTTCTTCTAATATTCTTACTGCGCTTTCAGGTTTATCAACTTTTATTATCAATTGACGCTTCCCTTTACTGAGCATTTGTTCTTTGCTTATATCTTCAATAATTTCACCCTTTTCAATGAATACAAATCGATACGCAAGCTGTTGTAGTTCATTTAAAATATGGCTAGATATTAATATTGTAATTCCATTTTCTTCGTTTAATTTTAAAATTAAATCTCGAAAACGTTTAATACCTTGTGCATCTAATCCATTAATCGGTTCATCTAGTACTAATATATCTGGCCCTGTCAATAAAGCCAAAGCTATACCAAGCCTTTGCTTCATTCCTAATGAATATTGCTTTACCTTTTTAGTGATATTCTTCAAACCCACTATCGTTAATACTTCTTCTATTTTTTCATTGTTCGTAACACCACGTTGAATACTAAAATAGTATAGATTTTGATAAGCAGTAAAATTAGATATAAATTCTGGTGTTTCAATCATAAATCCTACTCTTTTTCGCCCCTGATTATTAATATTATAGCCATCTTCTCCAAACAATTTGATACTACCACTCGTAGGATGGATTTGATTCGCAATTAATTTAAATAACGTCGATTTACCTGCGCCATTTCGTCCGATAATCGCGCATATTTCTCCTTCATAAAGATTGAAATCGGTAGGTTGTAAACCATAGTCATGTTTAAACTTTTTAGATAATTGCTTTGTTTGTAAGACTGGATTCATTTAATCATCTCCTTCGCTATTCTTACACTTAACATAACGAAATATTCCTTAAGTTCCTTTAAGTAAAATATAAAGAAATCATAAAGATTTTAGATCAACATAAACCCAATCCCCCACACTGTTTGTATATATGTTTCAGTTGTATGCAGCGCTATCTTCTTTCTAATATTAGATATATGTACATTGATGGTATTGTCATCACCTAAATAAATACCTTGTATGGATTCATAAATCTTTTGCTTTGAAAATGCCTTCTCAGGATATTGCATTAACAACTTCATAATCTCGAACTCTGAATTAGTTAAATTGATTTCAGTATCTTTATAGAACATTTGATACTTACTAATGTCCAAAGTAAGATTTTTCCATTTAAGTTGCTCCATTTGAGGTTTGTTATCTAAATTTCTCAGTTGAACTGAAACACGAGCTGTTACTTCTTTAGCATCGAATGGCTTAGTCATATAATCATCTGCACCTAAATCTAATAGTTTTACTTTTTCTTCTACATCAGTCTTAGCAGATATAACTATAACTTTGCTATATGTATTTTCTTTTATATATGGGAGCAATTCTTCACCACTTAATTCTGGTAACATCAAATCTAAAATCACTAAATCAAACTGATTATTTTTTAATGTTTGAAGCGCTTCTTGACCTGAATAATTAATAGTTGTATGTACCGTCATCTTTGTAAGAGTTAAAGATAAAATATGTGCTATATCTATATCATCTTCAACGATTAATGCGTTATATGACATATTAAGACCTACCTTTTCTTTATAACTTTTTAATGAGTAATCTTTCATATTTAATTATTTTAACAACATTATAAATTACTTTATAATTAAACTATTAGAGTCATTATATATTTACAATACCATGTTTTAAATACATTGGAGGTTATACATCATGCTACGTAAAATTGAAATGTTAGCGTGTGTGGTTGCCTGTTTATTAGCAATTGTCATGATTGTTTGGAATATCATCCATGGTTTTAGTTTATCTGTATTTATTCCATTTCTTATTATCGCATGTATTAGTATTTATTATTTTGTTAGAGCGTTTAAAGACAATCATAGTTAAAACGAATCGTTTTTCAAATAAAGTTGGACACATTATTAAAATGCGTCCAACTTCTTTTTGTGATTTGAATGTTTTTGTTAAAATTAAGTATTTAATATTTAAAAGATTGTTACAAAACTATTTATTTAATTTGTTTAATAGTATATATTTAAGTTATGAAAAATAACGAGGTGACATAATGGATAATTATCAGTTTGAAAGACCAACAAACCGAGTAGCGGAAATGATTCTAGGTATTATGGGAAGTATTTTCGGTATGCTTGGTGGATTATTTGCAATTATGGTGGGTAGTATCGGTAATGAATTTGAAGCTTCAGATAGCGGACAAGTTTTCGGACTAGGTGTCGCTGTCATCCTTACATGTATTATCACTTTAATCTTAAGTTGTATCATCAATAAGAAAAGAGTTTTAATGGGTGTTTTATTAGTTATTGGTGGCCTTTTAAACTTCATCTTTATCGGTTTCTTTGGTATCTTATCAGGTATTTTAATTTTAGTTGCTGGTATTCTAGCTTTAATTCGAAAATAACAACTCACTGACCTTCATCAACTTATCCGATGAAGGTTTTTTTAATTAATTTAATGTTCCCTACAACATCAAATGTAATCAATAGCACAAATCACTTCAATAGCACTACTTTTTTATTTATACCAAATGATATTTGGTCACTTTTTATAATTTTGTGATATTATTTCATTAATAAGTGATATTTTAAGGGGAACATAGATGATCAGGGAACAATTAAGACCATTTCGTAATAAAAATGTCGTAGTCACTGGTAGAGTTGAATATGTGGGCTATAAAAACAAATTAAATCGCGATATTCCATATTTGCGCAATGTCAAAATCTTATTAAAAGATGTCCAAATTAATGGCGCTATGATTGACCATATATGGTTGTTTGAGCGACAAAAATATTATGACATTGCTTTTTCACTTCTTTATAAAAAAGTAAAATTTAGAGCAATTGTAGTACCCTATTTAAAAGTAGGAGAGCACTGTTTCAAAGAAGATTACGGTATACAGCGAAAAAGTCGATTGATGACTGAAGCAGAATATTATGACAACAAACCTTTTATTAAATAACATCTATCATACATTAATGCGCATGTTATCTAAGTACTTCACGTACTCCTAGATACATGCGCATCTCATTATTCTTTCATTTTTGATTTTCTAGCTTGTTGTGCACGTTGCCATTCTCCTAATAACATAAATAATCCCATAATTGTTACGAAGATGATAGGCATTAATCCTAATTCAAAATAATTCATCATATAACCATATGTGACACCTACAACTAATACAATTGGCATAATTAAACCTAATATTTTACTACCTGTTCGAGATAAAAAATATTGCAACGCTAAAATGATGACATAAATAATAACAGGAAAGAAAATACTCAAAAATTTCAACGTGTTATTCCGTCTTTTCGTTAAAATTTAAAAATACTTCATTCATCTCTGTATTCATCATTACATTTATATCATTTCACATGCAACCCTCTATAGCGATTCAACGTACCTATCAGTTCTTGTTTACGTGGTAAAGCTAAATTACCTGGATGACCTTGATGATGTGACATAGCCTCTAAGCCTTGCTCGTCAATCAATTGATAAACTGCATCGACTATCTCTACAATCGTCTGCTCGTTATTCACCTTATAACGTTGCATATACTCTAACATCATTGCCAAACAGTTAGTCTGACTATCATCTACTAATTGTTCTAACCCAGATATATCAATCGCTTCTTTACCATACATCACTGCATGTTGGCCTTTTGCTTTTAACCGACCATCTTTACCCTTTTTAGTAAAACTTGACGTAAGTGGGACTCTTGACGGGATGTTACCAAATGATTGTTGTGAAATCATATCTCGTTCATATCCAGTGGAATGCGCTATTGCCTTAGCTTCTTCAGTGACATCTTTGAGTATATATTCATCCATCATCAGTACTTGATCAGCAACTTCAAAGTAATCGCCTGATCCACCTACAATTAAAATAGTCGATACATCATAGTCATCATATAATGGTTTCACTTTATTTGAAAATGGTGTAATGGGTTCTTTCTCGGGCGATATTAACTTTTGCATACGGCCATCACGAATCATAAAATTCGTAGCCGAGGTATCTTCGTCAATTAACATTACTTTTGATTGTGCTTCAAGTGCTTCCATGACATTTGTAGCTTGTGATGTACTACCACTGGCATCATCCGTTGAAAATTGACTTGTATCCTTTTTACCTGGCAAGTGATCAATAAATGGCTGTATATTCACTTTTTCAACACTACGACCGTCTTCTGCACGAATCTTCATGGCACTGTCGTTGGTAATAACATATTCTCGTCCATCACCTGCAATATGGTCATAGACACCTCTCTCTAATGCTCGTAATAATGTTGACTTACCATGATAGCCACCACCCACAATAAGGGTAATGCCTTTAGGTATTCCCATACCCTTCACCGCTTCACCAAACGGCACATGCATAGTCGTCTCAAATGACTTAGGACTTATAAATGATTTGGCTTTGGACATTGGTCCATCAGATATACCACTTTTCCTCGGTAATATGGCACCATTAGCTACAAATGCGATAAGTCCTTGTTGCTCAAGTTGCGCTCTAATATAAGTTTGATTTAATTTTAATTCAACCTGTTGTTTTAAAGATGCTTGATCAATTTGTTGATAGTTAAGTGCTTGAGATACAAGCTGAGGTAATAGTTCGGTCAGTGTTGTTGCTGCAGCTTTGCCTAATATTTTGCGTCCTGCAGCTGGAAGACCTACCTCAAGACGCACCTCTATATTATTGTTGTTAATTACTACTGATGTTCTTTTCAACATTTCTTGACCGCAACGATCGATCAATAATTTGTGTTGTCCCTTTGATTTAGAAACTAACGATTTCAATACATGTGCGACATTTCTTGTTAAAAAGTCAGCAACAGCTACACGCTTTTCTTCAGTATCTAAATATTTATCTGGTATCCCTACAATATCTCTATCAATGATTAACCTTATTTTAGATGGCGGCGCATATGGATCCACTTGTATATGATCAATGGCTAATTGAAAATCATTAAAATCATAGACATTTTTAATACGTTTATAAGCACCGTACTTTTGACCATCTAATTGAAATAATGTCTTTTTTAAGTCTTGTGCTTGTTTCATTAATCATTCTCCTTAGTATTTGAATCATCTATTCATTCATACTACCCGATAGCCATTTTCCACTAAACACATAAAAGCCATCTTTAGCTATAAAACTAAAAATGACTTTTGTTTTGATTCTATTATTCTATTTTAGACTGACGTTATTCTGACCAACCTGCGTTAATAATATCGTCTGTTTTACGTACACGCCCCATGAATGGAAATATATAGTTTACTTCATACTCATATTCTTGTTCTGACAATGCGCCCATCGCATCTTCAGCAAAAATAATATGATACCCATGTTGATACGCTTCTCTAGCTGTTGTATCTACACCGAAACCTATCGCAACACCACTTAAGACAATGGTATCTATACCACGACGTCTTAATTGTAAATCTAATTCCGTACCATAAAAGCTACCCCATTGATGTTTTGTAATACGGAGTGCATGCTTAATACAATCTAATTCAGGTGTTAACTGATCAAATTTTTGACGGTCACCAATATCAGCAGCTCCTTTAGCCACCATACTTCTATCGGCAATTGGATTTAACATATCCTTACCATCTGTAGTATCAACTTTGAAAAAGACATTCAATGCACCTGCTTGTTCAAATGCACGTGCTAATTTACCCGCATTTTCAGTGATTGTAGCATATGGATAGGGATGATACGTCATCGGTAAATCTTTCTGTAAATCTACAGCTATAAATGCTACTTTTTTAGGATTAAGTGGTTCTAATTGATTATCCATTAATATCATACTCCTCTATAAATTAAATAATTGCTGTGCATTTTTGTATAAAATCTTATCTTTATCTTCCTCACTGATATCTAATTGATCAACAAAATCTAATGTATCTTTCATAGAAACATATGGATAGTCACTAGAATATAAAATATGATCAGCACCTACTTGTTCATACATTTGCATAAATGGTGGTGCATAAGTATAACCAGAAATTGAATAATAAATATTCTCTTTAAGATAATCACTGACTTTTTTCTTTAGATGAGACAATTGTGGTGGAATTAAAGTATCCAATCTTTGAAGTGCGTATAATACACCTTCCCCATTATGTCCTGTCACTATTTTTAAGTCGGGATACTTATCAAATGTACCACTCAACACGATGCGAATTAAGTGAATAGCTGTTTCGATATGCCAACCCCATCCAGCAGAAGCAAATTGCATTGCAACATCACTTGAATAATTACCTTTGTAATACGTATCGATCACATTGTCAGGCGGAATGGCTGGATGTAAATAGATAGGTACATTTAATTGTTCAGCCTTTTCAAAGATTATTTCAAATTTAGGATGATCTAAATATTCTCCTAATGTATGGCCATTTATAATCGCGCCTTTAAATCCAAATTCATTCACAGTACGCTCTAATTCTTGTGCGGCTAATTCTGGCTCAATGGTGGGTAGCGTTGCGAATCCAGCAAGTCTTTCAGGATGCTTTTGAACTGCTTCACCAAGTAAATTATTTGCCTTAGTAGACAGTTGGATTGCCTCATCTCTCTCTAATTGTTGTGTACCAGGTGCAGTTAAAGACACTATTTGTTTTGCCACACCCGCTTCATCCATTTCAGCAATACGATTGTCACCTAAGTTCTTCAAACGGTTCATGATAGGTGCTACCGCTTTCGCATGTGGACCATTAGGATCTTCATCTTTAAAAGAATCTAACTCCTCTATAACAAAATGCTCTTCAACAGCAATGACTGGTTTAGATTGAGTAATATAAAAAGCCTCCTTACAGCAAGAGATATAAAACACCTCAAACTACATTTATATTTAAATCAAATGAATTATAACGCTTACTTAAGACCAACGCGAATAATTGAGTTAGTATAATTTTCAATACTTTAATAACTTATAGTAATCCATATTATTGGTCTAATCATATTTATAACGATTGAAATTCTTTATAAAATCATCAAATATAAAATGATGCATTAATATAAATGGATATTTACACTCCTGGAATTTAATATAAATTTACAAAACATTAACTTAATAATTACTTCAAATCAATTTAATTATTTTATCCTATTAATGTAACAATTATATATAATATTGGGAGGAACGCTTATATGTTTTTAAATTCAAAATGGGGAAAGATGACTATTGCAGGTTCAATTTTAACGACGACTTTATTTAGCACAAGTCATCCAACACTAGCTTCAGCAGGTGGTCAAGCACTAGATAGTCAAAATACTAACAATAGTGAAGCCATCGCCATGGGTAATACTAAAAATCCTAAAAATGTTATTTTCTTAATTGGGGATGGCATGGGACCATCATTTAATACAGCTTACCGTTACTATGCTGATAATCCTAAGACTAAAGAAATGGATAAAACAGCTTTCGACAACTACTTAAAAGGTACAATGCGCGTACATAATGACGATACTAAAGAAAATATCACTGACTCAGCAGCTGCTGGTACAGCACTTAGTACAGGTAAGAAAACATTTAATGGTGCTATCGGTGTAGATAATAACAAACAAGCTCAAAAAACAGTATTAGAACAAGCAAAAGAAAGCGGTAAGTCTACGGGATTAGTTTCGACTGCGGAAATTACTGACGCTACACCCGCTGCATATGCTGCACATGTTGACGACCGTGATAAAAAAGATGAAATTGCTAAACAATTTTACAATGATAAAATCAACGGCCAACATAAGGTAGATGTACTTCTTGGTGGTGGCTCTAAATACTTTGGTAAAGAAAATGGAAACCTAGATAAAAAATTCAAAAAAGACGGTTATGACGTCGTATCAAATAAAAATGAATTAACTAATTCTAAAAGCGACCAAGTATTAGGTTTATTTGCGGAAGAGAACATGCCGCTACAAATCGATGCACCTAAGAAAAATCCAATGTTAGCTGATATGCAACAAAGTGCATTAAATAAACTTGAGAAAAATAATAACGGCTTCTTCTTAATAGTAGAAGGTGCTTCAATCGATAAAACAGCCCACGCTAATGATGTCACAGGTGTCATGTCAGAAATGGACGGTTTCAACAAAGCATTTGAAAATGCAATGTCATACGCTGAAAATCGTGATGATACTTTAGTTATCGCAACGGCAGACCATTCAACTGGTGGTATGACAATTGGTAGTGGTGAGGAATATAAATGGAACCCAGATGCTATCCATAAAATGAACAAATCAGGTGCACATATGACAGAACAGATTGCAGAGGGTAAAGATGTAGAAAAAGTCATCAAGAACGGATATGGCTTTGACGTGAAGTCTAAACAAATAGATAAAATCAAAGACGAAGCAGATAAATTAAAAGATGTAAAAGATAAAGCCAAAAATGAAGACGATCCTAAAATTGAAAAACAACAAGGCAAACTTCAAGACGCTATCCAAAAACCTATTAACGACAAATCAAGAACAGGTTGGACAACATACGGTCATACTGGCGAAGATGTTAACACATACGCATACGGACCAGGTTCAGACTTCTTAGAAGGCAATGTCGATAACACAGATCAACCTAAAAACCTATTCGACTTCTTTAGCAGCGACGTCACATCATCATAGAATGAAATAAAGCAACATAACTTACTCCCATGTCATAATATCATTGATAAATCTGTCTTAATTACTATTGTTAAATATCAAAAAAGCCAACTACCATGATTTATTGTGGTAGTTGGCTTTTCTATTGTATGACGACTAAAAATATCGTTTAACTTTTTAATGTTTTTGAAAACTTTCTTAAATTTCATTTTTTTAAGTTTCATTGAGTACTATACACCTATAATAATGATTACAGTGCTAATAAATATTGTGATGACTATCAACCATTTTTGGATATATTCATAAATCCTCAACTTTCTATAACATATTATTAATTATTCTCATTTTTAATATATATTGCCATCTTTTCATTAAAAAATTGGATATTCTTTGTACTCAAAAGAAAACTAAGCAACTTTTACATTGCTTAGTCATTCTTCAATTACTCTTCTTCTTGTTCTTTAATGAACTGTTCTACTTTTTTCACTTTATTTATGGCATATTCTTTTTCAGGTAGAATACCAAATTTTTTATATTCATAATAATATTCTCTAGCTAAAGGCCCAAATTCTGAGTTTTTCCAATCGATATAATCAAATGACACGTTTAATTTACCTTCATTAGTGAAATCAAATTCACATGATGTCCATGGCTCTTGATTATTTTCTTTAAATATCCCTCTAAGGCTTTCAAATAAATCATAAAGCTCATCTGATAACTTGTCAAAAATTTCTTCAGAAACATTATAATCTTTAGGAATATCAGTATAATAATGTGAGTCGGCACTACCAGGTGTAGTGTAATTGAAAAAAACTTCTTCGCTTTCTTCATTTATATATGCTTTTGTATATATCTTTTCCCACTCTGCAGGAATCATATCACTGATTTTATTCGCTATTTCTTGATACATTTCATTTAATTTCATTTCAAATTCCATTTTTCTCACCCCTCAATATTTTCATTGTATTTATTCACCTATCTTTGTATTAGTAATATCACTATGAAAATAAATAACCAAATCGACATCAGTAATGGTCTTATTGATATGAGTCTCCATCGTCCTTTTGTCATTCTAAAAATGATATCTATAATAATGTAAATCACAAATATTACGATAAAAATATATATTATGATAATGTTTCCAAATGCAAAATCTTCTTTATACTGTGATGATGCTTTGATTGACATTGTGATCATAAATATAAATAAGATCAATAATGAAATTATGCCCTTATATTTAGCTATTTCTAAATTAATTTTCATACTTTCAATTTTGTCATATTTATGTTGTGTAATCATTTTATCTGATGACTTTGTTAGCTCTTGAATCTTTACTTTCAAGGGCCTAGACCACAAACTCCTTACACCCATAATTCCATACAACAACATACCTATATTTAATATGAGCATCAAGTTTTCAAACTGATTTGCACTTTCTTCTTTTATGAGAATCACAGGTATTAAATATAAAATGAGAGCTAAAATATATGTCATTATTGGCAATACTTTAAGACCGCCCGAATGCATTACTGATGTAAAATGCACCAAATAAAATAAACCAAACACGATAATCACAAGTATAATATCCATTATGTGTTAGAGACCTCCATCACTTTGACCTTTACATCAACCCAATTCAAATCATCTATTTCATTTATGATATGATAATATGGTGAAATTCTTCTTTTGAATAGTTTGAAAGAATAGAAAGTCTCATTAACTATTCTCCTTTATAATTATTTTTTACTAAGCCGGTATAAATTCGACCAAAGAGTAAAAAATATTGAGTGACTAAAAGATTACTAACAAACATCATCATCATATTAAAAATAATTAAAAAGTGTGATTCGGCAACATCGGGGATTAATATATATTCTACAATTTTTTGAATATAAATAGTTGATGCTATAATCTTTAAAGTTAAAATCCAAATTGATTTATCACCTTTTAGCCAAACAGGGGTACTACTCATTAATAAGAGACTACAAATATGCGCACTTGCACAAACTATGAAAAACAGGAAACCAACAACCCAAAAGTTAGTAAGTTTAATATGATTTTCTTCTGCCATAAAAAAATATACATTATAAAAAGATAAAAAAGTAGAATAGGCAGTTAAACATCCTACTATAAGATAACGTTTGGCTGTCTTTAATTTAATGTTTTCACTCTTTTCAAATAATTGGATGAACCCCAAAAATATTATTATAATTTCTATTACTGTAGTAATTAATAAATAAATTGGTGTACTTTCGATAGTTAGACTAAAAAAGTACTGCACACCTGCCATTAATATCGTTACTAATGAAAGTACATTCATCACTTGAACACTTGGTTTACGTAACTTTTTTAAACTTTCTTCCATTAATTCATCCCCTTTATTTCGTGTATATGTCGCTTTCTAACACATATATATATAAACCAATAGGACAGTATTCTCATCACCCCGTCCTAAACTACATTCTATTCGTTTTATTGTCTTAATCGTGATTGTTGTATTTTAAATACAAACCATGTACCGATAGTAAATAAAATAATGCCAATGATAAATAATGGTAATCCTAACGTATTAAAAGTTTCACCGTATAATTTTGTTCCTATATCATTAAAATCAGTCTTCATTACAAAGTAAAATAGAATGGACATCAACGTTATGAAAGCGTATGTTCCAATGATTGACAAATATATCGTTGGTTTTGATACAGATTCAAGTGCTTTTGAATTTTTATGTGGTGTGTAGACAAATAACCACATAACATTCAGTGCTACCATTCCAAAGCTACCTACACATAGAATAAATCCATATACACTTATTAAACTTAAAATACCTGCAATTGTTAAAAGTATCCACCAAGTATATTTCATACTACGAGACTTCTTTTCTCGTTTTGTTATAACTTAAGATAGAAATACCACTGATTAACCAAACAATAAATGTTAATAGATTAGCACTGATCACTGCTCCAATAATATGCAAAATACCGCTCATTTTATTATTAACAAATAACTTTTTCATAGCGAAAATACCTAATAAATCTGAAACTAAAGAAATAACAAATAAAACGGCAAATACCGTAACGAATGTTGCTTGAGCTGTTTCTGGACTTTGTAATGTTTCCTTTCCATTAACTGTTGTAGTTAAATCCGGTTGTATAATGCCTGTAGCTGATAAAATTAAAAATAATAAAAACAATAATGTTAAAAAGCTTTGAATGATAACGCCAATTAAAGACGTCACTTTAATTAATTTTTCCATTTTCTCTCTCCTATAATTCAGTTTACTTTGATATCTTTATAATCAGCTTTATGTTCTTTAACATATGTTTCTGCGTCGAAATGCTCTTTATAGTATATTTTGTCATCTTTAAATACATAGGGTATAAAAAACAGATTACCACTATTTTTGAATGCTTTATAACTTATTATAATAAGTTTACCTTCATCAAATACGTATGTGTTTACTTTATCTTTATCAAATTCTGGTATGAATTCATCATCTTTTTTTACCATTTCTTTATGTGTTTCTTGCTGAATTTCCATAATTTTATTTATTTTACTTTGATATTTGTTTTCCTCTTGATTATCACTACAACCACTATTCAATATACTTATCAATATAACTAAAACACCTAAAATTAGTTTTTCCATTATTAACTCCTTAATCAACGGTTTTTGGTAAAAATGTCTTTCAACTCAAATGGTTTTCTATCAGGTTTTATAAAGTATTCCCAAAAATGATAAGCAGGTTGTCCCGACTTTTTATTTTCTCTAAATGAGCGAACATGTAAAAATCTAAAATAAAATGGAATCGCATATAAACCTGGAATCATATATAAAATTGACAATACCTTTGTGACTTTAACTCTATTAGCTAATTCAACATTTGTTTGATCATATTGATAATTTTTCAGTATTTTAAAATAAAAAATAATTTCTAACAATATGGTAATAACATATACACTCATAATTGAAATATAAGAATATAAAGCAACTTTATCACTAAAATCCCAACCGTACTGCAAGCGATTATTCATTAATTCTGCTAACATCGGTGCAAACATCAGTAAAACTGTCATTATAAACGGAATATTTTCAAAAGATAAAAATAGCTTATTGATTTTCTTTATATTTTCCATTGCTTCTCCTCTGCATTACTTTTTATTTTTTTACTAACTCTTAATATTATTAGACAAAATTCAATTTAACTCTATTAGATAATTGTGCTTTTAAAACAATTTGGTATTACAACTATACAAAAATTTAATTAATCATAATCCATGTAAATATACTGTTTATCTATATATTTTAAACTAAATATTTTCAAATAAAAGTATTACTATTATATCTAATAAATGCTATACTATTTACCATAAACATTCATTATTTTAATATACATTTAATATTAAAACTTGAATGTTTTATTACATACTTTTACTTTTATAAAATTTTGGAGGTTGTGACTATGAAAAAATTATTAGCTTTACTATTTGCGTCAGTTTTAATCTTAGGCGCTTGTGGTAGCAAAGATGATTCTTCTAAGGGTTCATCAGATAGTGATTCATCAAACAAATCATCTGAAAGCAAGAAAGATTCTGGTAATACTGATTCTGTTAAAGTTGATTCTTCTGACGATGATAAAAAGAAATCTGACTCTAAATTCGAAAATGATAAATTAACGAGTAAAGATTTTGACATTGAAATTTTAGATACTGAAATCGTTGATGCAAGTAAATATGCAGAAGATGACAAACCAAATATTGCTATTGTTTATGGTGTTAAAAAGAAAACTGATAAAGAAGATGTAACAGCATCATCAGCATTCGATCTAAGCTTTGAAGCTTACCAAGATTCTAAAGATGTTAAAAGAGAATTAAGATCTGGGGATGCTTACGATAGTGAATTAGATAAAAAATACGGCGATAACGATACTGACGAAATTAATAAAGGCGGTAAAGTTAAAGCAGTTAAATTCTACAAATTAAAAGATACTAAAACACCTGTAACACTAAAGGTTAAAGATCCTAACGATTATAGCAACGATAATCTTGCTAAAAAGGAAATCAAGTTAAAATAATACAAGTAAAGTGGCTGGATAGATTGTTCGCAATTATTTGGCCACTTTTGTTAAATAAATCAATTCTAATTGGGGATAACAGCAAATTTTGGGAGGATACGATATGTCGAAGAAACTTAAAATTATCTTACCTATCGTGGTCGGATTATTACTTGTACTGGGAATAGCTTGGGGCGTATATGCTTTTATTACTAATACACCCAAGAATACATATTTATTAAGTGAAAAGAAAACAGCTAAGAACTTAAATTCATATGTAAATGATCGTTTCGAAAATGAAATGAAATTCCAAGAAAAATATAACGATAATTCATTCTTATCTAAATTCGAGGTTACTGCAGATGCCTCTAAAGATTTTATCGAAGATCTTGGATTACCTAAATCTGTAGTAGATGGTACAAAACTTAAAGGTACCGTTGGTCATGATCCTAAAAGTAAGAAAAGTACTGTCAGTTTGTCACCTACAATCGTTGATGAAGAAATCGGTAAATTCCAAACTAGTGCTGATGATAAAAATCAATATTATCAATCACCGTTCTTCAAAGATACTTATAGTATCAAAAACTCCGAAATCATTGATGGATTAGCTGAATTACAAGATGTTGATGCATCCGAACTTAAAGATAAAGGCTATTCAAATGTTAATTTCAACCTGAATAATCAACTGGGTGTATTGCAAACTCGACAAGATGATGTTGACAAAATAACTAAACGCTATATAGATTTAATCGCGGATAAGCTAGATGAAGATGATTTCAAAAAAGGCGATAAAGAAAAAGTGAAAATTGATGGGGAAACTAAGAAAATCAAACCTGTTACTTTAACTATTAGCAGAGAAAAAGCTAAGAAAATAACTGTCGCTGCATTAAAAAAAGCTAAGAATGACAAAGAACTTTTACGACTTTCAAACATGAATGAAAAAGAGTATAACAAATCAATAAAAGATGCACTCAAAGATGCTCAGGATGCTCAAGATAAAGATTTCCCTAAAATCGAATCTAAAATTTATCAAGAAAAGCATCAAATATTAAAACGAGATATTACAATCACTGATTCTGATGATAAAAAAATCACTATCAAAGGTACTAATAAAATTGATGATGACTTAAAAGTAAATTACAAAGTTAATGCAAAAGATAATACTTTTGAAATTAAAGGTACATCTAAGAAAAAAGATGATACTTACAAAGATAAATACACATTAACAAGCAGTATTGACTATGATCGCTATACACTTGATATCGACAATAAAGAGACCCAAAGTGATTCAAAACGTAAAGATGCTGGTACTGTAACTATAGATGATGGTACAGATAACTATGATATTGACTATGAAAATAATTTAGATACTGATACAAAGAATAATCAACAAAAACAGAAGCTTAATGTAGAGTTTAAAATAGAAAATGAACCTATTAACATCATTTTAAATGCAGATACCAAATTAAAAGAAAAAATTGACTTTGATACAAAAGGTGCTAAAGATTTTAATGATTTATCTGAAAAAGACAAAGAAAAACTAGCCAAAGAAATCAATAAAAGTTATAAAGATAATTTCAAAAAAATAACTAAAAAATTAGAAGATTAAGTAGCTAGAGAATGATATATCAAATGCATTTTCAAACTATTGATTGGCTCATACCCCTATCCATTTCAATATAGGATATCGTAGCCAATACAACCATACGGGGTGGGATATATTCCCGCCCCATTTTAATATCTTTTGATAGGAGTGGTTATTTGAAAATACTAAAATTGTTTCACATTTACCACTCTTTTTTATTGAAGAAGTGGTATTTATTTTTATATTTATTACTGATGATTATGGCTTTAATCACGACACTAACAATTCTACAACAACTTAACCAAGATCAATCATCTTTCAAGATAGGCATCGTCGACAAGGATCATTCCAAAGAAACTCAACTTATTTTAGGGTCTGTCGGTAAAGGGAGTCACTTAGGAAAAAACGTCTCTTTGAAAAAATATGATGAACATCAAGCGCATCAATTGTTGCAACAACAGAAATTACAGGGCTATTTCGTCTTTGATAAAGGTATGACTAAAGCTTTTTATAAAAATGGTAGCCTGCCTATTTCAGTTTATACATATGACAAACAGTCCACTAAAAGTGTAGTCATTAACCAACTCACTCATTCTGTGTATGACCGCTTAATGTTGTCAATGGGAGGCATTCTAAGTTTCACTCATCTTGCGGATAAGCCTTCTGATAATGAGACATTAATGACGATGACTGACATGCTATTTACAGGTCTCAATCGTACTGGTGCCTTCGATTATGAACCTATCAATATCTATGACACTGGTAGTTATTATGTGGTGACTGGTTATTTACTTTCAATATATATCCTATGTCTCTCACTCTATACTGTACTTAAAATGAACCAAGAATCTGCATTAAAAGAGCGATTACAAATGTTTCACTTTTCCTATGAGAAACTCACACTTGTCCGTGGGTTTATCGCTTGGTTTTACACGCTACTATGGTCAGCTATAGGGTTTATTTGGATTCATCATGCACTAGATAGTCCCTTTAGAAAATACAATTGGCCTACAGTAACTATTGAATTACTATACTTTGTAACAATGATGATCTTATGCTTAATCATAATCGATTTATTAGCTAAATCATGGTTGAATCTACTATTAAAAGTCGGTTTAAGCATCATAATTATTGGATTTTCTGGTATCACTGTCCCAACCATTTTCTTCCAACATATATTTAATAATATGATAGTCAGTCAACCATTTAGTTTAGTCACTAATCAGATGCTAGAAATTACATTAAATAATTACATTTTAGATACACACCCTGCTTTTTATTCTAGTTTGGTTGTATTGATTGTGATGTTAATACTTGTACTTGTTTGGAGGTATCGCCGATGAAACCTTATATTCAACTTGTGATTAAAAAACAATGGCTAGCTTATTTGATCTTGATATTGACGATTGTCTTAACATTAACTGCCTTATGGTTAGGTCAAAAATCTGCAAACCAAACGTTTAAAATTCCAATAGCAGTACAAGATATGAGTCATACCCAATCATCTAAGCAACTCATACATCAAATTAATCAAAGTAAATATGTTGATGTTCGTCAACTATCTGAAGACGACTTTTATATCGATGATTTAGTAAAGAAAAAGGAAGTCATGGCAAGCCTACAAATTCCTAAAGACTTTGATCGCAAACATAAAGACAACAATTTAAAAGCTGCCTTGCCGTTATATGGACGTGATGATTTCATAGGTAGTATCGCCATTGAAATCATAAGTCGTTCCTTATATGAACAGCAAATTCCAAATATTATATATGAACATTTAAGTGATATAAAACAATCTAAAACAATGTCAGACATTCAAAAGCAATACAACAAAGACACGCCCAAATCACAAATGACTACGCATGCAATCAATCATAATGCCAATCAATCTATCTCTATCGGCATTGTATTTGCCGTTGTGATATGGGTCAGTGTGATTCAAATTCTATTACATCAACGTCTTAAGCAAGATGCACCACTTCATCGACTATTCCTGACTAACAATAGTCAGCACAAACTCTACAGTACCTATATCATCACGCACGTTCTGATTTTATTAGCTGTATTATTACTCATTAGTATAGGCATGCACCAACCTTTGAGTATATGGTTTTACTTGAAATCAATCATTATATTAGTAGTTTACGAGTTCGGTATGGCATTACTTCTATTTAAAGTAAATGTCTTAAGTCATCGTCTATTTATGGCGATTGTGTATGCCATCATATTAAGTGTGGTTTATATATGGATTCAATTATAAAGGAGTGTGATAAATATGATAGACGTTCAAAACGTAGCGAAACATTATAAGAAGAAGCACATTTTCGATTCACTAAATATGTCATTTCAGAACAATCTCATCACGATTCTATTAGGTGAAAATGGTGCAGGTAAGTCTACGTTATTACGCTTAATTGCTGGTATTGAAAAGGTCGATGCAGGTAGCATTCAATATTTTGGAATGGCATTAACTAAACGTCAAATCAGACAATTAGTGGGTTATGTACCACAAGACATCGCATTATTTGAACATATGACTGTCGAAGAGAATATTCAATTTTTCAAATCATTATGTGAACATCCAATATCAGAAGATACGATTCAAAGTTATTTAAAACAACTTAATTTTGATGAAACCAAAGCTAAAGTTTCTAATTTATCCGGCGGTAATAAAAGAAAAATTAATATTTTAATCGGATTACTTAGTCAACCTAAAATTTTAATTCTAGATGAACCAACCGTGGGTATAGATCTTGAGTCTAGATACGATATCCATCGCTTATTAGTGCAGTTGAAATCCCAATGTTTAATTATTATGACCACACATCATTTAGATGAGGTTGAAGTATTAGCTGATCACATTAAAATTATCGGTCAAAATCCTTTTTATCGTCATGTTCTTGAAGACAAAGGGATGGCTTATGAAAAATATAATAATGCATTAACTTAAAACATAGTTAAAGGAGAATTTATTATGAAAAAATTAATTAGTGTATTTATTTTAGCCTTAGTATTATGTGTAGCAGGTTGTAGCAATAGTAATAATGATAAAGATTCACATAAAAATGATGAGAAAAAATCAGAATCTAAAGCTAAAAGTAAAAGTGAACGTTTTAAAGAATACGATGACAATAGTGAAGCGTATGAAGAAGCTAAGAAAAAGTATAATAAACAAAAACCAATCTCTATGCTTAATAAATTAGATCCAATAATGACAGATAAAACTTTTACTAATCAAAAAGGAATGCAAGGTTGGAAAGATTATAAGAAATTAATGGATAAAGTAAAGCTTGCTGATTATAAATATACTAAAGAATCTAAGGGTTCTTCATTAGACGATGTTGATGCATTTTTCAAAGATAAAAAAGATGTAAAACGTCAAAAAATGGATGCAGGCGAAGATGGTATTAAGCAAGTTAATTATTGGTATGTCACTGGCTCTGGTAAAAAAGTCGGCAACACTAATTACCCAGAATATTATACTGAAATCATGACTAAGTATAAAGACGGTAAACTTATTTATGCTTCTGTTGAACCAGGTCTATATCATGTAAGTTTCAGTGATGCTGTAGAAAATAAAGATTTCACTAAAGTTGAAAATTTAAACCAATTATTAAAACTTAACCAATCAAAACCTGTACCATATAGTGTAGCTCAAATGAATTATGAAGCACTTCCAGTTACTAATGTGTCAATCTTAGTTAAAGGTGAAAAGGAAAAAGACGATTCTAACTATTTAGCTTATTTTAATTTCTCACCTGTTAAGTATGATAAAGATAAAAATCATGAAGTAGTGAGTGTTAATGGCGCTCCGTTTGAAAGTGCACAAGCAGACTTTGGTAACTATGCTTATGTCGCTATGCAAAAAGGCATGAAAGACGCCGAGTAATATAAAAATATCCTCAACTTAAATGGATGAACACCATTGAATATAGAGTGATGATTGATTCACACTTTTCAATACTATTCATACCACAAGTTGAGGATTTTATATTTATGTTTCTTCATTTAGAGTTCTTTTTTTTATAATAATCTACCTTTAGACAAACCGCAGACTTACCCTTACCTTATCCTTCTGCATTCACTTGACCTACTGTTACAGTTGATACATAGCCTTCTTTAACTACAAATTGTAACCTTGTAGCATCACTTTGATAAACATAAATACCATCATCAGGATATTGTGCATCATTACTTGTATGTGGGATATGTTTTAGCTTTGATGCATCATATACATCCTTCATCTGTTGTAATAACACACTTGGATTTGCTACTGAAAATCTCACACTCGATGCTGAATGGGAATCAATAACTGTGATATCTTGATCAAACACTTGCTTATTATACATTGATTTTCCATCATCATTTGATACAACTTGGTAACCATTAAATGAAACAGTTCCTTTATCTAGTGATTTTAGAAACGATTCATCAAGTAAAAATTGTGCGTGATTACCGACATTTCCCGATTGTTTAAACTGAGTACCATGGATATCAGTATGTGCTGATGACATATTTGTTTGATTAGTTTGCGCATGTGCTAAACCATTCATCGGTATCACAGTTAAAGTACAAATTAATACGAGACCTGACCATCGAATTAACTTCATATTCATTCTCCTTCACATTAAATATATTGATACATTTAATGTAACAATAACTTGATAATCGGAGACCTATCTTCCCCAGTTGATGGTTAGCAATGCCTATACGTCTATATGAATTATTTAAAGACTTCTTCAAATTCCTTAATAGACGATTGTCTAAATGGTTCGAAATTAAACGGTTTAATTTCATATTGATTATATCTATGTTTATATAAGCCGTTATAGATTCCTTTCGCATTGTTATCTACAATAATGGCTTGATCATCTTCTAAGTATTGTATTGTTTCTGGAAGATCTACAGTGATTACATCTGTTTCTAGCGCTAATGCTTCGTATACAACCAATCCTAATCCCTCGTAATTTGATGATAATACAAATGCATCACAATTCGATAATAGTGGGTATGGATTATTCATTCCACCTAAAATGACGATGCTTTCCCTAGCCGATGAATTTCTAACCCTATTAATCGTTTTACTTTTTAGTGGACCATGCGGACAAACTAAAACTAAGAATATATTTTGATTAATTTCATATAAATCTTCGAATGCCTCAATTAATTTATCGTGTCCTTTTTGATAATCATATCGTCCTATATTAATGTAAACCTTAATATTTTCATCACATATAGCATTTAAAAGTTTCACTTTAGAAATTCTAAAGTGATTGTAAAAATCAAATATTGGTTTTTTAGATAACTGATTTTCATTATCTAAAACTGAGTGATTCATATAGTTAGACACTTTTTCGAACTGTTTACCAAATAGATGATCATATTTAGCTGATAAATCTTTTTCTCTTTTTAAAGTTTGATAACTATCTAAAATTAATTTTTCAACTTTTGGAGATAGTTGTTGTCGAGGTTGTTTTATTGCATCATTACTTAAATCTTCATTTTCATCGATTTCACTATCTCTATATTGTTCTATTCGATCGTTTAACTCAGGAAAATCAAAGTGCAGTTCGTCTTCTTTATCTTTTAATGTAGGAAGTATAGCTGATACAAACTCTTCAAATGCTAGTTCGTATACCAAATCTTCATTATCATTAAATATACCTTGAAGTCTGTGTATAGACTCATTAATCATTTCAATCTCTTTATTAACGACATGTGTTAAATAGTCACTAAGCTTGTATGTTGAGCTGATTTCAATGATTTTATCTATGACTAATTTATAGTTTATATTCTTCTTATTTTTAATTTCATTTAATAGAGTTTGAATTTCATCTTTAAAGCTCTCTAGATGAATTTGGTTCTTAGATTTATATGCATTGTCATTAAAAGAATAATCGACCTTAACACCCTCTAATGATTCAAATAAATCTTCATTACCAAGATTTCGAGTTCTATTTTCTCCTAAGAAATTATTCACAGTTGTCATTTTATGACTAATGCCTTTGATATTTTTCACTAGATTCTCTCTTAAATTATTATGTACCAAAACAATCTTATCTACACTTTATATGCGCCAAATACAATTTTTTTACTAAAATTACGTTTGGCTTTATATTCTTCAAACATATCAGTATGCACCCATATAGCTGTTTTAGCATCTATATGTCTCATCATCTCGGCTTCTTTTCGTTCAAAACCAGTATAATGAATCATCCAATCTATTTTTACATCTCCGAATAATCGTTTGAATTCTTCTCTATAAAGGCGTTTCAACTGGTTTTTCCTAGCTTTTGCAGAATAATTTTCATCCCATAAATACTTTTTAACTAGCATTCGATCATATAAATTACCATTTAATTCCCCAGTTGTAGGATAAAAAAGTACATTTTCTGGAAGGTTTAGCAATCTATAATAGTGCTCTGGTTTCACCTTAGATTTTTCAAAAAAGCATATATAGTTTCGTTGAGAGGTGTCAACATTTTCCAAAGTATTAATAAGTGCTGTCGTTACACCATTATTCCAAAATCCTCCGCTAAGAATGGCTACAGTTTCTTTCCCGTTGTGTATATCATATTCCATAATTGAATCATCAGTATAATCATTCAATATATTTTTAGTTATTTTATATGCGCCTGCTTGACTATCGTATTTAGTAAATCTATTTTTCATTTCAGTGTAATCAGTGGTTGGTTCAATTTTATTAATAACCTTTTCTAATTCTTCTAAGGTATCTATATTGATAAATGGATAATCTGTTAAATCTTCATACATTCCTCTAGTATTAGCATATTCATCTAAGTCATACGTATATAAAATGACGGGTTTATCCAAATTCAAATAATCATACATCACTGATGAATAGTCTGTTATTAAAGCATCTGTAGCAGTTAAGAATTCATATGTTTCAAAGTTTTCTGGGAAAAATCGAATATTTCTATACGTATTTTTTATACTATTTTTTTCGAAATCATGCAGTTTAACAAATAGTATAGTATTGTCATCTAAAAATTTATCTAAGTAGTTGAGCATTTTTTCGACTTCTGTTGATTTTTTTACCTTACCTACTGTTCCTCTCCATGTCGGCATGTAACTTATCACTTTTTTATTCTCGATACCTAAGTTTTTTCTAATAACTTCTCGTAATTCCTGATTATAAAATACGCTATTTCTAGGTGATGGTCCGACAACTACTTTACCAGGATAGATATTTTTTAAATTATGTGAATCCACTAAAACGTCTTTAGTATGTTCATTACTTACAATAATTTTGTTAGCCATATAGAAATTTCGTTGAACGTTAGCAACATCTACGACTACTTCCATATCTTTCCCCATATTTTTTAAAGGTGTACCATGCCAAATAATATAATATTTTTGTCCTTCTCTTTTACTGAAGAATGGATAAAATGTTGTATCATTGATTAAATACTCAGAAACGGCCAACAATTCATAATACTCTTCTGATAAATGTTTCACCATATGAATGTTAGAAATTCCTTTTTCTTCAAGCAATTTTTTATGCTTATCTGGTTGTTTAGATACGATAAAAATTTTACTTTTTTCAACTTGCTTTTGGATTTCATCAATAAGATAAAAAATATGTCCCCCTACCGAATCACCATGAGTGGACTCTAATACAAAATAGTTTTTTTGTATCTTTTTCTTTCTTCGATTCTCTATATAACAAAATTTACCTTTATTCTTTTTGTAATTATCTATCTTTTTTTAATATCTACTTTTTTCAATTTTTTTCTCCTAATATTAAAAATTCAATTCTCTAATATATTTTTTCACATCATCTTTCATATCTTCGTCTTTTAATGCATATTCAATCGTTGTTTTAACGAAGC